>AUXO014726494.1_pt1 | contig 17483 bp, 22 predicted proteins | sample 768731 | NCBI WGS metagenome assembly AUXO01 (sample SAMN02715735, study PRJNA202380) | gut metagenome | biome: sheep rumen | host: Ovis aries | place: New Zealand: Palmerston North
ATGTTTGTTACTGATAAGAACTTTAATCCGATTAATATTCCTAAAACGGAAGTTAATTTAATAGCTTGACTTAAAGACTTTATCTTGGTATAATAGATACTAAGATAAAGTCTTTTTATATTGAGGTGGCACAATGATTGATGCAAAACAGATTAAGGAAAATTTATCAGAAGATGATGTAATAAAGATTGTGATATCTTTAGGAGGTGAATTAAGACAGCAGACTATCGATACTTTAATATTTACAAGTATTACCTACAAGAAAGACGCATATGAACATAAAGCTAAATTATATTATTATATTGAAACTTGTAGCTTTGTAGAATATCATACAGGTAACGAAACATTTGATATATATGAATTAGTTAAACGTAGAGCAAAGATACTTGGATATGAATATAATTTTCCACGTTGCGTTAAATATATTTGTGGTAAAATAGGAATTGATTTTGATTATGGTAATATGTTTGTTAAAACAAATACATATAATTGGAAATCAGATTTAGTACAATTTGTCAAAGGAACTAAGAAAACAGCGGCATTTGATAAAAAATATAAAGATGATGTATTATTGCAGTTTGATAACTTATATCATATAAGTTGGCTTAATGATAATATTACCTTTGATACAATGGATAAATACGATATTAAATACTATAAATATAAAAATGCTGTGGTTATTCCATGTAGAGATATAGATGGAAATATTATAGGAATTAGAGGTAGATTTTTCGGTAAGGAAGATATAAAATATTTACCTATCACTATGTTAAATGGAACGTCCTATAAGTTTCCGACTAATGAATTTCTATATGGTATCGACAAAACAAAAGTAGGTATTAGAAAACATAAGAAGTGTCTATTAGTAGAAGCTGAGAAAAGTGTATTACAAGCTGATGGATATTTTGGAGAGGATAATTTTACAGTAGCTCTATTCGGTAAGGCGTTTAGTAAGAAAAAGTTAAACACTATACTTGAATTAGGCGTTGACGAAATTATCATAGGATTGGATTTCGATTATTTAGAAGTGGGAGATAACGAAGAATTTAATACATTTAGAGATAACGTATTAAAAATAGCCGATATGTGTAAAGGATATTGTAAAGTTTCGGCTTTGGTTAGTTATCAAGGACACCACCTTAAAGATAGTCCTACAGATAATGGTAAAGATTTTTATTTGAATTTATATAAAGAAAGAGAGGTAATTTATGAGTAGTTATATGATATTTTTATGTGTGTTAGGAGTAGTTATATTTTATGTATTTCTAAAGAACGATAATGACGATAATAATGATAATGAACCTACTACCAATGATATTATAGAATACGATTTGATAGAAAAGGACTTATTCAAATGAGCTTAAAAATTAGAAATATCTTTGATGAATATGAAAACATTGATTTATATAATTACTTTAGGCATTGTGGTATTACAGATGTAAGAGAATATCTGAATCCAAGCGGTAAATATAATTGTAACCCTTATGGTTTTAAGAATATCCATGAAGGAATAAATTTGTTTAAGTATCATTTATTAAATCATAGTTTAATCGGTGTCTTGGCTGATGGAGATGTTGATGGATATACAAGTACTAGTATTATTTATAGATACATAAAAAGATACGATAAGACCATTAAAATCAAATTGTATTTACACGATGGTAAAGAACGTGGAATAGCCGATGATAAAATCTATAATAAGATTTTAGCAGATAATCTCGATTTATTAATTATACCAGACGCAGGTAGTGAAAAGACTGACAGAGAAAAGGTTTTATTAGATAAAGGCACTGATTTATTAGTGTTAGACCATCATGATGCAGATGAATATATTGAACATGGAGTATTGATTAATAATAGACTAGAGGACAATATTGATATAGATAGAAATTTAAGTGGCTGTGGAGTTACATATAAATTTCTATCAGCTATGGATAAAGAACTAGGTGTAAAATTTTCAGATGATTTTATTGATTTAGTAGGATTGAGTGTACTTTCCGATTCTATGCCATTAAATGATTATGAAAATAGATATTATGTTTATAAGTTACTTAAATTACAAGACATTAAGAATCCATTATTATATGAATTGATTTATATGTATTGCAATAAGGACGAATTGACAACTAAGGATGTAAGTTGGACTATAATCCCAAAGATAAATGCAGTAATACGCTCAGATAATACAGAATTTAAACAAAAGATGCTATTAGCTTTCTGTGGTAGGAGTGATGATTTTGAAGCAGTTGCTAAAGAGTGTGGTAAGTATCATCAGTCACAATATGAATATGTAAAGTCGTTTGTTGATAACAATATTGATAATGCAATGATAGGTGAAAACATTATATTACTCCTATCTAGCGAAATGAAAAGAAGTTATAGTGGATTGATTGCAGGTTCAATTAGTGGTAGATATAATAATAAACCTACTATTGTAGCTAAGTTAGGTAAAGATAATGAAGCAATCGGTTCATTTAGAGATGGTGGATTTATCAGTAGAAATACTATTAAAGAGATGGTCGGTGTTAATTGGGCGAAAGGTCATGATGATAATGCATTTGCTGTTAATATTGATAGTACAAAAACCAATGAACTATTTGATAGTATTAACGCCTTAAAACTTGATTATTCGACTAAATTAGACGTTATACAGACGATGATGGTAAATAATATACCTAAAGATTTATTCGGCGTATTTGAGCCTTTAAACGGCATTTTAGGCGAGGGTATGCTTACCACTGATTTTTGCATTAAGAACATAAGAATTAAGCCAAGAGAAATTAAAGTCATTGGTAAGAAATTAGATACAGTAAAACTTACACTTGGCGATAAAGATGTATTGTTCTTTAAAGTAAGTCGTGAGAAACTTACAAAAGATTTCCATATTGTACTTGACGATGATGGAACTATCAATTATAATGACAATAGTGAATTAAATATTACTGTAGTAGGTCAACTAGGAGTAAATGTTTATAGAGAAAAGAAAACTAATCAGATTCTAGTAAAAGACTATGAAGTAATAAGTAACGTATTTGATTAAGGAGGAATGAACGTGAAAATTTATTTAGCAGGAGCAATTAGCAACATTGATTGGAGTGAAGCTACAACATGGAGAGATGATATTATTGAGTACTTCCATGAACTGTATAAGGTATCTCCTAGTGTATTTAATCCATGCGATTATTTCAATGATGATATGACTGAAAAAGAGGCTATGGAGTTTGACCTATACCATCTTAGACAGTCTAACCTTATGATAGTTAATTGGAATTATGACTCAATCGGTACAGCAATCGAGATTGGCGTAGCCAAAGAAAGAGGAATTCCGATTTTTATATTAAACGATACAGATAAAGAATTACATCCTTGGATTGATAATAGTGGTGTTAAGGTATTTAATACACTGTATGACTTATTGAGTTATATTGAAACCTATTATTTAGACAACGTAAATTATAACGAGGAATAATATGATGAACATTAGTGTTGATACAAAATTTTTATGGGCGGCATGGTTTATATTGCTGATTTTAAAAACAATGGACTTGATTAGTTGGTCATGGTGGATTGTATTCTTACCAATGATAGTAGCTATTATTGTTGATATTATAAGTATAATAATATTTTTCCGTACTTATCATAAATATTGATAAATCATTAAAAGGGAGCTTGACAAAGCTCTCTTTTATTATTATAATAATATTGTTTAGAATTATTATAATAACAGAAAGGAAAATGATATGTCTTACAAAATTTTTAATGAAGATTGCATAGCAACAATGGAAAAGATGCAGAAATTCAATCATAAGGTAGATATTGTATTGACGAGTCCACCTTATAATACAGGTAGACCAAGTACGTCTGAAAGAAGCCGAGAAAATAACGAAGGTCGTTATGACGTACACTTAGATACTATGTCACAGAATGAGTATTGTAATTGGTGTATTGATTTATTTAATCACTTTAATAATATTCTGTCTGAAAATGGTGTAGTATTGTGGAATGTATCTTATGGTTCAGACGCAAGTATTAACACAGAATCCATTGGTTTAATTTGGCTTGCTATCGCTGATATTATTAGAAATACAGAATTCACAGTAGCAGACAGAATTATATGGAAAAAGAGTTCGGCATTACCTAATAATGTAAGTAAAAATAAGTTAACAAGAATCGTTGAGGATGTATTTGTATTTGTCAGAAAGAACGAGTATAAGACATTTAACTGTAATAAAGAGGTTAGTAGTATAGGTAAAAACGGACAACAGTTTTATAAGAATTATTATAACTTTATCGAAGCTAAAAATAATGATGGTTCGTGTAAATTGAATAAAGCCACTTACAGTAGTGATTTATGTATGCAGTTGCTTTCATTATATGGCAAAGAGAGCAATACAGTTTATGACCCTTTTAATGGAACTGGTACTACGGGTGTAGCTTGTAAGAAATTAGGTATGAATTATTTTGGTAGTGAGATTAGTAAAGCTCAGTGCGAATATAGTATAGACAGAATTAATAATTGTGAGGGGATAATATGAATAGGTATAATAATTACCATAAACATTCTCATTATAGTAATATATTTGGTGGTGTAGATAGTTGCGTTAAACCTATCCATTATGTTGAGAGAATCTTAGAGCTAGGTGAACAGAATTATTTTACTACCGAACATGGATTTGGTGGAGATATTTTTGAAGGAAGGACATTATGTGATAATAATAACTTGCATTGTAAATTCGGTGTTGAGGCGTATATAGTTCCTAACCGCAGTTTGAAAGATGATAGCAATTATCATATAATGCTTATTCCGAAGAATAACGAAGCTAGAGAGAAGTTAAACTTATGCACATCCGAAGGTAATGTAAATGGTTATTATCGTAAACCTAGAATAGAAGTTAATGATTTATTGAATAATTTCGATAATGACTTATATATTACAACGGCTTGTGTAGCTGGTTGTTTAAAAGATAGGAATGGAATAGATAATATATTTTTACCTTTGTATGAAAAGTTTGGTAATAATATTTTCTTAGAAGTACAATCGCATATAGATGATACTCAGATTGCAGTTAACAACAGATGTTTAAAGTTCTCTAAAGAATATGGATTAAATATTATTGCGGCTAACGACTCACATTATATTTATCCACATCAAAAAGAAGAGCGTGAAAAGTTTCTAAAAGGTAAGGGTATCAATTATGGAATAGAAGATACGTACTTACTAGACTATCCTTCTTATGAAGAAATGTGTGAAAGATTTAAAAAACAAGGAGTATTAACCGATAAACAAATAGTAGATGCGATTGACCAAACATTAATATTTGATTCGGTAGACGATATTAATATTGATAAAGAAATTAAAATGCCTACTATACACTCCGATTTATCAGAAGATGAAAAAATCGAGTTACTTAAAGACCATGTAACTAAAGGGTATAATAAAATGATTACAGAAGAACATACTCCTATCGAAGAACGTGACAAATATAAGAAACAAATAAAAACGGAGATGCAAGTCATTATAGATACAAAATCTATTCATACAGCAGATTATTTCTTACTTGATGAAGCTATAGTAAATAAGGCTGTTAATGAATATGGTGGTACTCTTACAAGAGGTGGGAGAGGTAGTGCAGGAGCTTTTACTCTTAACAAAATGCTAGGACTCACACAGATTGATAGATTTGAAGTTGACTTACCTATTTACTCTGAGAGATTTATGTCAACAGCTAGATTGTTAGAGAATAGGTCACTGCCCGATATTGATTTGAATGTCGATGCACAAGAACCTTTTGTAAAAGCTACAAGAGATTATTTAGGTTATGATGGTTGTTATCCTATGTTGGCATATGGTACAATGGGTATTTCAGAAGCATTTAGAAATGTATGTAGATGCAATGATATACCTTATGCACAAGTAAACGAAGTAGCTAAGAACATTGAAAATTATCGCAATGATGCAGAGTGGAGAGATTTAATATTAGAAGCCGAGAAATATGTAGGAGTAATAGTTAATGCATCTATTCATCCTTGTTCATATTTACTAATGAATGATAATATAAGAAAAAAGTTAGGAGTTATTAAACTAGGAGATGCATATTGCGTACCAATTACTAGTGGTGAAGCTGATGAATGGAAATATCTTAAAAACGACTATCTGATAGTAACCGTATGGGATATTATAGCAAAGACCTTTAAACTGATAAATAAACCGATTCTAAGCGTCCATGAGTTGCTATCAATAGTAAAGAATGATGAAAGAATTTGGAATACAATAGCAGAAGGTAGAACAGCCACACTTAATCAAATAGATGGTGACTGGAGTACTAATTTAGTTACGCAGTATAAACCTAAGACGGTAGAGGAATTAAGTTGTTTTGTAGGTGCTATTAGACCTAACTTTGAAGCGTACAGAGATGGATTTATAGCAAGAGAGCCGTTTAGTATGGGTGTTAAAGAGCTTGATGATTTGTTTGAAAATACTGCTCATGAAATTATATTCCAAGAAAATTTAATGGCTTTCTTTGAATGGCTGGGAGTATTACCATCTGAGTCAATTGGTATAATAAAGAAAATATCCAAGAAGAAGATTAAACCAAAAGATTTTAAGAATCTTGAAGATAGATTGAAAACCAATTGGAATAATCAAGTAGGTAATACCGATGATTTTGACTCTACTTGGAAAAATATACAGTCTTACATGGCTTATGGCTTCAATAGTCCGCATGGACTTAGCACAGCCCTAGACTGTTTATATGGTGCTTATTTGAAAGTTAATTATCCTTTAGAGTATTATACTGTAGTTTTAGAAATATATTCGGATAATGTACCTAAAACAAACAGATTGATAGAGGAAATGAAGTATTATGGTATTCATTTATCAATGCCTAAATTTGGATATGCGGATAACCATTATAGTTTTGATAAGTCAGAAAATAAAATATATCGTTCCACTTCATCTATAAAAGATGTAGGTAAAAATGTAGGTGGTGCTTTATATACATTAAAAGACAATCATTATAATAATTTTATTGAATTATTAAAAGATATTATGTCTTTAAAGGATAATAACAATAAGAAAATAGTAAACAGTAAGGTACTTGATATTTTAATACATATAGACTTTTTCAGTGAGTTTGGTACTGTAAATGAACTACTATATCTTAGAAATTTATATATACAGTTCGGAGCGGCGAAAGTGTTATCTATACCTAAATTAGATTTAGATACCCTTGAAATCGCTAAAAAATACACTCAGAACGTCACAGAAAAACAATTAAGGGGAATTGATAACCTCGGCTTAATTAACGCCCTATATGAGGCAAATAAGCATAAAATTAAGCCTATATCAAACCTTGACCATATTAGATATGAAGCTACTTATCTTGGATATACTGATAAAGAATATGCTTGTAAGGATAATAGGTATTATGTGGTATTAAAAACAGATACTAATAAATATGGTACACCGATTCTCACTGTACAGAGATTAAATGATAAGACTAAACAAGGTGCGTTTAAAGTAGATTACAAATGGTGGGATGAGTATAAGTGTGAGCAAGGTAATATAATTCAGATAGCCTTTAAGAAGAAGCCAAAGAAGAGATTGAACGAAGATGGCAAATGGTATAATACAGGTGAATTTGAACACATAATTAAATATTTTGCAAAAACAGAAGAAATAGCTTGACAAAGTAATCGTTTATGATACAATAAGTATTGTAAACGATTATTTTATTGAAAGGAGAGAATATGAAAAGGCAGATTAGACAAGGTTGTTTTGAAACCAATAGTTCAAGTGTTCATACAATTTGTGTAGCGTCACAAGAATTAAACCGCATTAAAAACTTACCTAGTTCGGTTTCTTTTGAATTTGGCTCTTATGGTTGGGAGTTAGATAAATATACTAGCCGATTTGATAGAGCTAATTATCTATACACAGCCATTATACAGCTTGGTGGAGTTCTAAAGAAACTACAGTACAGTCAGATGATTAAGAGATTACAGTTCATTAATGATACACTAAAGAAGCACAATATTGACGTATATTTCGCTGATTTCGGTGTGACTGTATCTAACTGGGAAAAGAAGATAGTGTGTTATACTGATTGTTTGGACGAAAGTGGAATTGACCATGTAGGAGAATTAGAGGAATTTGTTAATACAGTTTGTTCTGACGAGGATATCTTAATGAATTATTTATTTTCAGAACAGAGCTATATTCAGACAGGTAACGATAATGAAGATATTGTACCCGTAATTAATGTGGATTACCCACATAGAGAATTTTATAAATATAATTAAAGGAGAATCATAATGAAGAAACAGATTAGAATGGGCGTATTTGAAACAAACAGCTCAATGACTCATGCTTTGACTATTTGTACACAAGAAGAGTATGATAAGTGGCAGAATGGAGAAACTCTGCTTAATAAGTGGAGAAATGGGAAAGAAAAACAGTTCATAACAACAGATGACGAAAAAATCAAAGAACTAAGAGCAAAATACAATGAAGAAGCCTATCAGTGGTATGATACTTTTGAAGAGTATTTAAATAGCGAAGGTATTTATAAGTATGATGAGTATAACGCCGATGGTTGGTTTGAAGATTTTGATGAAACATTCACTACGCCAAGTGGTGATGAAATGATAGCATTTGGATATTACGGACACGATTAAGATTAAAAAATAAAAAATAGAGAGGATTAAGATAATGAAACCAATAGCAAAATATCAGAATGGAAATTTAATAACAACTTTATATTCAGATGGTACTAGAATTCGTGAAACAGAAGATGATTTTTTTGAGCCATCGTTTGCTGAAAATGTCGATGTTCACGTATCTAACAGATGCGATAATGGATGCGAAATGTGTTACGCTAATTGTACAGTGAATGGCAAGTTTGGTAAGTTAAATGGTTGGAGATTTCTTGATACATTACATGAAGGTACGGAAATGGCTTTAAACTTAAACTTTCCAATTCCTAATGATTTCTTTGATTTTCTTAGATTTCTTAAATCAAAGAACATTATTACGAATGTAACTATTAATCAGAATCATTTTATGAAACACGAAGAAGTTATTCAGCAGATGTATAAGGAAAATTTGATATATGGTATTGGCGTCTCATTATCTAATCCTACTGAGGAATTTATCGAGAGAATTAGTAAATATCCAAACGCTGTAATCCATGTGATTAATGGTATCTTTACTAAAGAACAGTATGAGATTTTAAAAGACCATAATCTTAAAATTTTGATTCTAGGATATAAGACGATTGGTAGAGGTTTAAGCTATCAGATAAATAAGAGTGTCGACCTTAAAAGAAATCGGAATTGGCTATATGGCAACTTAAAGGATATTATACCGCATTTCAAGGTGATAAGTTTTGATAATTTATCATTAGACCAATTATATGTTAAAAGGTTATTATCAGACGAACAGTGGGATGAATTTTATGGCGGTGATGATGGTACATTTACATTCTTTATTAACCTTGTAGATGGTTATTTTGCTAAAAATTCGCTATCACAAATTCATTATCCTATTGGAGATTTAACTATGGATGAAATGTTTGGTATAATCTTGCAGAATAATAAGAGAGGGTGAAATATGACAACTGCGGAAATAGAAGAGCGACTCGATAAACTGTATTATGCTAATCCTAAGTTATATCTACAGAGTTTAGATAATGTTAAGAAATCGGGTTATAAAGTATATAGAAACTCAAAAGGACAGCATAAAGTTAAAATGGATTACTATTCATTTTTTGATATGTTTAGATAAGGGAGGAATATTATGACAACAAATTATGATAATTTAAAACACAATATAGTTACACTATATGATGGTATATACAATAAAATGTTCACTGTAGAAGAACTCGTAAAATATCTTAATCAGTCACCACAGCCGCCACAGATTCTTGATAAGGTAGAGAAGAGATATATTAGGAATGTAGTCGCACCATTTTGGAGAAAAGTAAAATACGTAGTAAAGAGAACAGATGGAGCGAACAATTTCATAGATATAGCATACACAGAAATACCTCAGTACGCATATGACAGAACAACACATTTATCTTTTCCTTCATTTGATACGGACAGTGAAATGTATGTTAACATGGAAATGAATAAGCACTATACGCTAGAAGAACTTGACATAAAATTTGAATAAAAAGTACTTGACAACCTCTGAAATTAGGTTTAATATATAAATTGTCAGTTAGATAATTATTATTAAATTTAATTTTGGAGGTTTATTTATTATGAGTTTTAAAATTAAAGCAAGAGCAATTAGAGAAATATTTCATAGGGATAATTATTGGATTATTGCATTTATTCCAACGGAATCTAATCGTAATATCAAACTTAACGAGTATGGCAATTTCTCATGTTGTGGAGATATTGGATATATTACAATCAATAAAGATTATGAGCTTGAACTTGAAGAGGGTAAAGCTAGTAAATATGGAATTAGTTATAATATTTTATCAGTTCCATCAATGCAGATGGAAGATTTGAATAAACTTACATATGAAGAAAAGTTCGATATTCTTATGGAATGTACATCAAGTGAACGAATCGCAAAGAATATTCTTGCAAGTGTTCCTAACTATATTGAGCTTGCAGTTACTAAAGGGGCAGATGCTATTGATACATCAAAGATACATGGAGTTGGAACAAATTATAATCAAGCCTATTGTAGAATATTGATTGATAAATATAAATATTATAGTTTCTGCATGGATTCAAGAAGAAAACAGTATAAACTTTCAATAACTGATGCAAAAGCATTATTTGATAAATGGTCAACTGTTGAAGAGATTGATAAAAATTTAAAGGAAAATCCTTATTATTGTCTTATTGAAATTTGCAGACATTCTTTTAGTAAAGTCGATGATTTTCTTATGGAAATTAGACCAGAACTTGAAGAATCAGATGAGAGAGTTGAAGCACTTGAACTTGAAATACTCAGAAGAAACGAAACAGATGGTAGTACAAGGTTATTAGGTAATATATTGTGCCAAGTAATTAAAGAAGATTATCCAAAGTGTTCAAAATTAATCCCTAGAACAAAAGAGGTAGCTGTTAATAGTGAATTAATTTATTTCGATGAAGATAGTAAAGATTTGAGTATCATGGCTACATATATTGCCGAATGTAATATTGCTGATTTCGTCATGAGAAAAAATATTAATCCACACGTATTAAATATCGATTGGAAGAAATACACACACCTTGAAAATGGTTTCGATATGTCCGAAAAACAGTCTAAAGCTCTTGAAATGTTTTGCAATTATGACGTAATGTTACTTTGTGGATTTAGCGGAACAGGTAAGACAACCTCAGTATCGGGCTTAATTAACTTAATGGAAGATAATGGTATTTCTTATACATTACTTTCTACAACAGGTAAAGCGGCTAGAGTATTATCACAGTCTACTCATAGACCTGCTATGACAATTCATAGAAAATGTTTTACTAATGAGATTACTACGGACGCACTTATTGTTGATGAAATGAGTTTAGCATCACTCGATACATTTACAATGTTACTTAAAAACATTACTAATCCCGATTGTAAAGTAGTATTTGTATTTGATAGCGCACAGCTCTGCCCAATTGGGTCATCTAAGATAGCTACAGACCTTTTAGATAGTGGTAGAGTGCCATTTATATTGCTTGATGAAGTCTTTAGATATAGGAGTAATGGAGCTTTATTTGTCGCTACAAACATTAGAAATGGTGTAAATTTCTTTAATGATAATACAATGGTAAAAAATAAAGGTAATGTTTACACTGTAAGCGACAATTATAAATTTATAGACTTGCAAGACGAAGATGAAATATTCGATGCAGTAGTAAAAGAATATCGTAATTTACTCGATAAGGGTATTAAACGTGAAGATATAATGATAGCGACACCTATGAACGTGGGAACTATAGGAACGTACAGAATTAATAATTATCTTCAAGCAGAACTTAATCCACCACGCCCTAATGAAATGGTGTATGAACGCAAAGTAAATGGTACAAAAATTACGTTTAGGGTTGGCGATAGAGTTGTAAATAAAAAGAATGACTATAAGATTCTTACATTAGAAGGTTATAAGCAGATGCAAGATGATGCTGACCATATTCTTACAGAAGATGATGTAGACCATTCTATTGTACTTAACGGACAGCTCGGAACAATCGTTGAGATTAATAAAGATGGCTTAATGATTAAGTTTGATGAAGAGATTTTATTTTTTAATAAATTAAAAATCAATAATTTATTACTAGGTACAGCGCTATCCGTTCACTCCCTCCAAGGCAGTACAGTGGATTATTGCATTAACGTAGTAAGTAATTCACATAAAAGAATGTTGTGTAAAGAATTGCTTTATGTGGCAGACACACGTATGCGAAAGAAACAGATAGACATTGGTAATCTTGATGCTTTTATCTATGGCATTGGAGTAAGTGAAAATGCTGTAAGAAAGACTTGGGAAAAGGAATTAATTGAGAAATGGAGAGATAATAATGGGCAGAAAATCTAAAATTAAAGTAGGTGATAGTAAATATAATTATCAAGGGATTCTTATGACTATTACTAAGTGGTATTCTCACGACCACTTAGTAATAGAATTTGAAGATGGTTGTATTAGAGAAATTACTTCATTTGGAAATAAAAGATGGATAAAAGGTAATATACGTAGTTATAATTATCCGACAGTTTACGGAATGGGTTATTTAGGTGGAAATTATTATAATAATTCCAAAGATAGATTTGTATATAAAGTATGGAATCATATGTTAGAAAGATGCTATACTGAAAAATATCATCAATTGTTTCCAACTTATATAGGATGTACGGTGTGTGAAGAATGGTTAAATTTTCAAAATTTTGCTCAATGGTATTATGATAATCTGTGGCTTGATTTAGAAATTGGTAAATTAGACAAAGATATTTTATTTAAACATAATAAAATTTATTCACCTCAAACTTGTGTTATTGTTGATAATCGTATTAATTGTTTATTTACTAAAAACGATAAAAATAGAGGCATTTTCCCTATAGGTGTAAGTGAGGATAGTAGGTCGCATAATATCAGAACTTTTTTATATGATACTAATGGTAAACGTTTTTGTAAATATGTTCCATTAAGTAATAATAAAGAATTAGATGTGCAAATTGCATTTGATTGGTATAAAACTAACAAAGAGTGGTATATTAAACAAATAGCTAATGAATATAAATTAAAATATACTAACTTTCCTCAACGTTTGTATGAAGCTATGTATAATTACCAAGTAGAGATTACAGATTGATTGCTTGACAAAAGCAATCTCTCTGTATATACTATTATTATCAAGACAAGCGTAAAGAAAGGAGGAATATATGAATATTAGATTTGAGGCAGTTAATTTTTTAGATAACAGTAATGAATACGATTTCGATAATGCAAGATATTTATGTACAGTAGAACACGCTGATTATACAGAATACGCTAAGTTATTATATCTAATGCAACAGAACGATAAAAACAGTGATTATGGAAATATTACGTTAAGATATGATAATGACTATGGTGTAAGAGTAGAAGAATGTTATTCTATTGTAGATATTACCCTTGTTGTACCAAAAGACAAAGTATATGCAGAAAGTATTGTAGTTTATGTAATTGGAGGATAAAAATTAGGTGTGTGTAATGTATGGTAATAATATGTCAAGAGGAACACAAGATTGGCAGATAGATGCATATGAAAAGCGTGGTAGAAATAATCCTTATATTAGGCATCAGAGATTAGTTATGGAAATGGAATACGACAATACTACTGATAGGAGGAATAATATTAATGAAAAACAAAATCGTAATATTAACAGGTCGTGCGGGAGCTGGAAAGAACTTCATTCTTGAAAACTTAAAGAAAAACGGATATAAAGTTGCTGTATCTTATACAACTCGACCTATGCGACCAAACGAAAAAAATCACGTTGATTACCATTTTATTAAACGTGCTACTTTCCTTAATCTTATTAAGAACGATGGATTTGTAGAATATCGAGAATATGATACGGTAGATGGTAAATGGTATTATGGATTAGGTAAATCTGAAATAGATTTATTCAACAATAAATACGTAACCATTTCTGATTTACAAGGCGTAAGAGCTTTAAAGGATTATTATGGTGCTGAAAACTGTATAGTATTTTATATCTCAGCAAGTAAATATAATCGCACTGAAAGAGCTAAAAAGCGTGGTGGATTTGATAATGAGGAATGGGAACGCAGATTAAAAGCAGATAATTACGATTTTAGAGAGAGTGAAGTTGCAAAGTATTGTAATTTCAAAATAGATAATAATGGTGATATAGGTTCGACTTTAAATCATATATATCACGATATTAAAATATGGAATAAGGCGAGGTAAGATATGTTAGAATTACGTGGATTTGAAGTAGTAGATAAAAGAAAGACGGATGTAGAAATTCATTTACCAACAAGAGCAGATAGAGGGTCAGCAGGTTATGATTTTTACTGTACTATCGATAAAGAAGTTCAACCTAATGAGATTGTTAAGATATGGACTGACATAAAGGCTTATATGGGAGAAGATGAGGTATTGTTACTTGATGTTCGTTCAAGTATGGGTGGAAAATTCATGTTGGCTAACACGATTGGGGTTATTGACTCGACATACTATGGAAATGAGTCCAACGAGGGCAATATCGGATTCTTTTTAAAGAATATATCCAATGAGGTACAAACTGTTCATGTAGGCGATAGAATAGGACAAGGTGTCTTTACTAAGTATCTGACAGTTGATAACGATATAGTTCTATCAGATAAAAGAACGGGAGGATTTGGCAGTAGCGGAAAATGACAGATATAATAATAGTACCTCTTGTAATCTTATTGCTTATAATAATATGTGTCATAATGATGATTGCGGATATAAGGTCTGCAAATAAAGTAATAAGAGATACGGACGAATCGACAAAACGTTATATATATACTATTTTGGGTAAATCGCCAACTAGTAAAGTGGAGTTTTATTCTACAGAAAGCGATACAAAATTAACATACCAAGAGATTAAAGATAAATTCCCTTCTACAAAAGTAATGATTATCAGTGTACTAGATACAAAAGAAGGTAAGTTTTAAAATAACCCTTGACTGACTGTTTTGATTTATGATATTATATATCTAAGTTAAAACAGTCTTATTTTTTTAGGAGGAACTATGAGATTAACTAAAGAAGAGTTATTAAAGAAATATCCTTGGAATACTAGCAACTCTTATAACGGTGATATTGTAGCTGTTTTATATGGCGACATACCACATATTCACTATACTCATGACAGAGTGCGTATGGAAAACAGTGACCGCTATGGCTACTTTGATAATGATATGGACGATATAATATCCGCTATAAATGGTACTAATCATTATATCTTTTCTCAGTGTGGTGAATTTAGTAATTATTATACACTTATAGGTGACGTAAGGGTATTTAAAGATTGGTTTATAGGTACAGTGGATTTACAAATTAAATACAACGGCAAAACATATAATCTAACGCTAAACGACTTATATGGTGATACTAAACTATCTTTGAGTCTTATTACAAGTTCTATTTATAGGACATATGATATAAATGATGATAGAAGTTGGATTTCAACTAGATGGACTCCTATGAGTAAAGAAGAAGCACTTAAAGTAGTAGATGTAAAACGTGTAGCCGATTATGGTGACATAATTAAAATGGCTGTTGAAAAGTGTAGAAAGATAATAGAAGAGAATTAAACAAAAAAAGGGATATAAGAAATCAATCTTATATCCCTTTATATTATTTCATTATGATTTATTTAAATATATTATAAGCTCTTGATAATTGCATTAGCTATAGCTGTAGCCATTTTATCAGCGTCATATTTATTATAATCCACTTCTGAGTCTACAAAGCAACACTCAATTAACAAAGCAGGAGATTTAGTATTCTTTAATACGTATAAGCTCTTAGAATATTTAACCCCTCTATTTTTAAATCCTAATGATGCAATAGAATTAACGATATTTTTAGCCGCTGTCAATGCTTTACTAGCAGTAGAATATACCCACACCTCAGTTCCATTTCCACTACCATTACTAGCATTAAAGTGAATAGATACATCTAAATCAACAGTATGTGCATTACATTTAGTGACTATTTTCTTTAATACGTCTGACTGAGATACGCCGTTATCGACAGTACAATCATATACAGTATGACCTTTAGCTTTAAGTATGGTCATTACCTTATCTTTAATAATTCTATCTTGTTCTGATTCATCAAGTAGTCCGACAGCACCGCAAGCAACTTTGCCTTTTGGATTGTGACCACCATGTATGTTTATACTTGCCATATTTACCTCCAAGTATATTAAAATTTCTGCGAATTTTGAGTTTCTAGGCGGTTAAATTTATTTTATGACCAATTTACCATAAACATAAAAATAACTGCCTAAAACGTCAAAAATCAATTATATTCAGTAACAAAACAATCGAAACCTTTAGCCTTGATTTCTTTCATTTTTGATTCTGCTACCGATTTACTATTATATTTTCCAACACGCACCTTATATAAGTTATCTACCTTGCGGATATAAGCACCAATATAATTATGAGTTAATTCAGCTTGTAATTCAATTGCATTACGATATACAGAATATGAACCACAATTTACAACATAATAAGTAGTCTTAGCTGTATCATATGTAGTTAAATTATTTTCTGTGATTACTTTATAATTATTATTGACGTATGATAAACTTGTCGCATATCCATCAGCTTTAATTAGTTCTAAATAATTCTTAGGACTTGTAGCTGATTTTAAGTTGTCATATCTGCCATATCCATTTTTAAGAAATTCAAAGTAACCCTTTACGCAATCTTCCATAGAATCGAATTTACACCACTTCATAGTCGAGCTAGTGTAACTACCATCTGCGTTTTGCTCTGAGCCAACTTTGTAATAATATCCACTTGCGCTAGGTACTCTTGTAGATGTAGTATATTTAATACCGAAATAATTATGAGCATTAGTAGCAAGTTCACTAGTTCCATAAGCACTCTCTAAACACGCTTGCGCTATAATTGGACTAGCATATGGATATTCATATATTTTAATATATTTCTGTATTAAAGTTCCAATTTCCTTAATAAATTGAGTTTGTGTAGCCATGATACTATCATCTCCTTTATTGTCTTATTTGATGATTTAGTACCATAAAATTTCTGTTTATATTCCTCAAAGATATATTTAGTATCAGAATCTACAAGTACATAAGCATCATCCATGAGAATCTTTCTTAAATCATCAAATGAGATATAGAAATTACCTTTATCGCCATAGCTCTCGCCCCATGAGTTTCTAATAATCCAATGTTCTACACCATTGATATACTTAAAACCAATGACCGTCAAAGCATGACCCCCATAGCTCTTACCATTAGG
>AUXO017398945.1_pt1 | contig 17479 bp, 18 predicted proteins | sample 768731 | NCBI WGS metagenome assembly AUXO01 (sample SAMN02715735, study PRJNA202380) | gut metagenome | biome: sheep rumen | host: Ovis aries | place: New Zealand: Palmerston North
AAAAGCCCGTTTGGGCTTTTTTTTTACAATTGAATGGGTACTTGACGATGTTCAACAGAAGTTGAGAAAACAATTTGCGTTTGAGTCTGACCAAAATGTTGGAGTTCATTGATGAAATGATCCAATTGTTGTGTGGTCTGAAATACAACTTCAATCAACATAGCATATTCACCAGTTACGCAGTTACATTCAATGACATTCGGAATAGATTGAATAAAAGGATAGAATTCCTCTTTTTGGTAGGGTTGTACTTCTAAATTGATAAAGGCTTTGATATTGTATCCAAATAGTAAGGCATTCATTTGTGCGTGATATCCGGTAAGAATACCGGAATGTTCCAATTTTTCAATGCGATTGGATACAGCTGGTGAGGATAGAAACACTTCTTTGGCAATCTCTTTGATGGGAGTTCGTGCATTTTCTTGTAAGATCTTTAATATTTTACGATCGATCGTATCTAATTTTATATCCATGGAAACCCCTTCTTTCTATAAACATAAGTTTACTTCAATCGAAAAATAGTCACAACTTAAAAAAATAAAGCATAAATAAAAAAATATTAAAATAAATAATTTTGAATAGCTTATAAATGTTATTAAGCATGGTTTTCACTTTAAAAACTTTACAATCAAAAATACCGGTGCTATTCTTTCACCATAATTTATGAAGTAGATGCAGAGCCTGAAACAGCATCACTCATGAATAAATAACTGGAGGGAAAAAATATGAGTATTCGTTTTGAAGCCGATTCCGTTGGAACAAGAGAAGTACCAAGTGAGGCCTATTATGGTGTACAGTCGATGCGTGCAGAAGAGAATTTTACGATTACAGGGATAGGTATGAACCCTGTTTTTTTAAAAAATCTCGCTCTGATCAAAAAGGCTGCAGCAATTACGAACGGTCTTGGTGGTGAGTTAGATCCTGTTTGTGCAGAAGCCATCATCAAAGCCAGCAATGAAGTCGTAGCCGGTAAGTTTGCGAAAGAATTCATTGTAGATGCTGTACAAGGCGGTGCCGGTACAAGTGCCAATATGAATATGAACGAAGTGATTGCCAATCGTGCCAATGAAATTCTTGGTGGTGATAAAGGATCTTACGATCTAGTACATCCAAATGATCATGTCAATATGGCTCAGTCAACCAATGATGTGGTTCCTACCGCTGGAAAAATGACAGTCATTGATTTGATGGATCCACTACTTGATGAATTGGAAAGATTAGAAAGTGAATTATATGCCAAATCCATTGAATTTGATGATGTGATCAAAATGGGACGTACCCAGCTACAAGATGCCGTTCCCATGCGTTTAGGTCAAACATTCCATGCCTATGCCGTCATGGTTGGTAGAGATCGAAAAAGATTAGCTCATACGATCAAAGAAATGTATGCAGTAAACTTAGGTGGTACAGCCATTGGTTCATCCATCAATGCTTCAACATACTATGTGGAAAACGTAGTTCCTTGTTTAGCTCGAATTTCAAATATGCCACTCACACAAGCCGATGATTTATTTGATGCGACAGAAAACTTAGATGGATTTGTTGCTGTGTCTGGAGCCTTAAAGACATGTGCAGTCAATCTTTCCAAGATGTGTAATGATCTCCGCCTTCTTTCTTCTGGACCGAAAACAGGATTGGCAGAAATTGGTCTTCCAGCAAAACAAAATGGTTCCTCCATTATGCCAGGTAAAGTCAATCCTGTCATCCCTGAAGTAGTAACCCAAGTTGCATTCTTAGTGATTGGACACGATACGACCATTACGATGGCAGCTGAAGCCGGACAGTTGGAATTGAATGCTTTTGAACCAGTTCTATTTTATAATTTATTTGAATCTATCACGACTTTAAAAGGTGCCGTTAAAACATTGATTGATAACTGTATCGTTGGTATCACGGCTAATCGTGATCATACACGAGATCTATTAGAACATAGCGTTGGTATCATTACCGCACTCAATCCATATATTGGCTATAAGAAAGCAGCAGAAATTGCGAAAAAAGCTATCAAACAAGATAAAAGTGTCAGAGAACTTGTTCTTTCTGAAAAGCTATTGAGTGCAGAAGAGTTAGATAAAATTTTGGATCCGTATGCGTTAAGTGGTTCCAGTCACAACATGGGTCCTATTCTTTCCATGAATCCTTCCTTCCATGAAGTTCCTAAGCATTCTTAGGAACTTCCTTTTTTTATTTAAAAATTCGATCAATAATTCGTTTTTTAAATTGGATAGAATGATCATTGCATTATATCATGTAAGAAAAGGAGGAAAGATTTATGGATTCATCATTTCCTGAAGTGAAAAAGTATTTTGGCTTTGGTTGTATGCGTCTACCAATGAAAGATGGGAACGTTGATCTTCCACAATTTGAAGATATGGTCGATCTGTTTCTTGAAAATGGATTCAATTATTTTGATACGGCACATGGTTATCTGGATGGTAAATCCGAATTGGCCATTCGCGATGGATTGACCTCTCGATATCCGCGAGATCGTTATATTTTGACCGATAAATTAACGGAACCGTATTTTCAGAAACAAGAAGATATTCGACCATTTTTTGAAAAACAATTAGAATGGTGCGGCGTGGATTACTTTGATTTCTATCTTATGCATGCACAAGGCAGTACCAACTATGAAAAGTTTCAACGATGTCATGCCTATGAAACAGCCTTCGAATTGAAAAAAGAAGGAAAGATCAAACATGTAGGTATTTCTTTCCATGATAAAGCCACGGTCTTAGATCGTATATTGACCGATCATCCAGAAATTGAAATTGTCCAGATCCAATTCAATTATTTGGATTATGAGGATGCATCGGTAGAAAGTCGCAAAGTATATGAAGTAGCACGTAAACATCAAAAACCATTATTGGTGATGGAACCTGTGAAGGGTGGAACACTGGCAAATTTACCAGATGGTGCACAGAAAGTTTATGATGCATTGAATAAAAAGAATGGGACGCAACATTCCAATGCTTCCTATGCGATTCGTTTTGCGGCTGGATTTGATGGCATTCGCATGGTTCTTTCTGGAATGAGCACTCTTGATCAAATGAAAGATAATATTTCTTATATGAAAGACTTCCAACCATTGAATGACGAAGAAGAGGAAGCAATACAAGAAGTGACCCATGTTTTTCAGTCCTTGGAAATGATTCCTTGTACAGCTTGTCATTATTGTGTAGAAGAAAATCATTGTCCAAAGAAGATCTTGATTCCTGATTTATTTGCGTGCATGAATAAGAAAAAGATTACCGGGGATTGGAATATGAATTTCTACTATAATTCGGTGTTGACTGTCAATAATGGCAAAGCATCGGATTGTATCCGATGTGGTATGTGTGAAAAAGTTTGTCCTCAACATTTACCTATTCGTGATTTATTGAAACAAGTGGCACAAGAATTTGAATAAATCGATTATAATACATACAAGGAGGCATGTTTTATGGCTTGTTTTTTAGTTCCTGCAACCGAAGCAATCGTAACAACAACAATTAAAAAAGTTATTGAAAAAAAGGAAAAAGCACCCGTTTCCGTTGAAGTTGATTTAGGAAAAGGCAAAGAAACGGTTCAGCCAATTCCTTTTTCACGAAAATTAAAATGGTTAAGCAATATGCTTTGGGGTGGTTCGGTCCTATTGGCTTTTGAACATTTATGGCATGGTGAAGTTACACTATATTCACCATTCCTTACGGCCGCATCCAATCCGCAAGATTTACATGCGCTGCTTCATGAAATGGCAACGACAGGTGTTTCAATGGCTGTGCTTGTTACCGTTGTTTGGGGCGGTATGGTCGTGGTATCGAATGTGATGGCCAAAAAAGCATTGGTAAAAGAATGACCTTATTGATCACAGTATTTGCGGCGGTTTTCTGTACAGCGGCATGGTATCAAGACGTACAAAAACGCGAAATGAAAATAGGTCTGCTTTGCTGGCTATTTTGGGGCGCTTCTTTGATGTGGTTTGTGGATGCGATATTTGCTTATCGTAAACGGGGAGCTGCTTATTTTAGACCAACCCCCACCGAAATGCTCAATGATACTTTTTTGGGCTTATCAGTTGTTGCTTTAGGATTGGTGATTTGGATCGTATATGTATTGATCAAAGATCCAAAAGGCGTTGTTCGATCAAAGCTTTTTAATAAATAAAATGGAAGCACAGGAACCTGTGCTTTTTTAGGAGGAATGGAATGAAACTAACTGAATTTTTTAAGGAACATCCAAAAGTGGCTGTTGCGTTTTCTGGCGGTGTGGATTCGTCTTATCTTTTATATGCAGCCAAAAAAAGCGGGGCGCAAGTCCATGCATATTATGTCAAATCCGCCTTTCAACCCCAATTTGAATTGGATGATGCCAAACGCTTAGCCAAAGATATATCCATCGATATGACGATTCTTCCCGTTGATATTCTCCAAAAGGACGTCATCAGCAATCCATCCAATCGATGTTACTATTGTAAAAGACACATCTTTCAAACCATCATGCAACAGGCACATCAAGATGGCTATACCGTTTTATTGGATGGAACCAATGCGTCCGATGACAGTTCAGATCGACCCGGTATGGTTGCTCTAAAAGAATTATCTGTTTTATCTCCATTACGTCTATGTGGTTTGACCAAAGCTGAAATTCGAAGACGTTCAAAAGAAGCCGGATTATTTACCTGGAATAAACCAGCCTATGCTTGTTTGGCCACACGGATACCAACCGGACATCCTATTACTTCCGATATCTTGGAACGCACCGAATGGGCAGAAAATTATTTATTTTCACTTGGCTTTACTGATTTTCGTGTTCGTCTATTGGAAAATAGTGCACGACTCCAATTTCCCAAAGAACAGTTGGAACAAGTGCTGCAACATCGAAAACAGATCGTTCAAACATTGAAGACAAGATACGATCATATCTTATTGGATTTGGAGGTTCGTCATGAATGAAATCAAAGCAATTTTAGAACAAGTACAAGAAGGGAGTTTATCAGTAAATGATGCGTTGTTGGCATTAAAGAAAAAGCCATATGAAGATATTGGGTTTGCGAAAGTCGACATCCATCGAAAGCTTCGACAAGGGATGGCCGAAGTCATTTATGGTGCTAGCAAAACACCGGAACAAATCATCAAAATCATTCACACCATGCAAAAAAACAATCAAAAAACGATATTGATCACACGCTTATCCCTAGAAGCCGCGATGATCATCCAAAAAACATGTCCCATGGATTATCATGCCGATGCCAAAGTAGGCATTGTGGGTAGTAGGCCCGTGGCAGATGGTCTAGGCAAGATCGTAGTAGCTACGGGTGGTACCAGTGATATACCCGTTGCGGAGGAAGCGGCTTTGAGCGCTGAAATCATGGGCAATGAAGTATTGCGATTGTATGATGTTGGCGTATCCGGCCTGCATCGTTTACTTTCCCACTTGGATGAATTGATGAATGCTTCGGTGATCATTGCGATTGCCGGAATGGAAGGGGCATTAGCGAGTGTAATTGGCGGCTTGGTGGATTGTCCCGTTATTGCGGTACCTACAAGTGTAGGATATGGTGCTTCTTTTGGCGGTGTGGCTGCCTTATTATCCATGTTGAATTCTTGTGCAAGTGGGGTGTCTGTTGTAAATATTGATAATGGCTTTGGTGCTGGTGTTCTTGCGAGTCGCATCAACCATATGGAGGTTAAAAAATGAAAACTTTATATTTGAATTGCTCGATGGGAGCTGCTGGAGATATGTTGACGGCGGCCTTACTTGAATTGTTGCCCAATCCAGATTCGTTTGTTTCCAAACTGAATGCATTGGCAATTCCTGAAGTTCATTTTGAAAAGGAAAAAAGTATCAAATGTGGTATTACGGGTACACATATGAAAGTGACAGTTCATGGACAAGAAGAAGGAGAAATGCATCATCACCACCATCATCATAGTCATCTGCAGGATATCGAACACATCGTTTCCCATTTGGATGTTTCTGATGGAATTTGGAAAGACATCTTAGCCGTTTATCAAGAAATTGCCCAAGCGGAAAGTAAAGTCCATGGTGTACCAGTTACCGATATCCATTTTCATGAAGTGGGAACGATGGATGCGATTGCGGATGTAACGGCTGTATGTATGTTGATGGCTGAAATTGCTCCAGATCAAGTGATTGTTTCTCCTGTTCATGTCGGTAGTGGACAAGTGCATTGTGCCCATGGCATCTTACCGGTTCCGGCACCGGCTACAGCTTATATTTTAAAGGGGATTCCGATTTATGGTGGCCAAATTGATGGAGAATTATGTACGCCAACGGGCGCCGCATTGTTAAAGCATTTTGCGACCAAATTTGGCGACATGCCCATCATGAATGTGACTTCGATTGGCTATGGTATGGGAACCAAAGATTTTGAAGCAGCCAATTGTGTGCGTGCCTTTCTTGGTGAAACTGAAGATCAAACTGAGCAAATTTATGAATTGCATTGTAATGTTGATGATATGACGGGTGAAGAAATTGGCTTTGCGACAGAAGCTTTGTTTGAAGCTGGGGCTGTAGAAGTATTTACGATTCCCGTGCAAATGAAAAAGAATCGTCCAGGAACGCTTTTCTGTGTTCTTTGTACGCAAGAAAAACACGATGTTGTGGTTCGTACTTTATTTCAATATACGACTACAATTGGCATTCGAGAAAAGAAATGTGATCGATATGTCTTAGATCGTACGATAGAATCCATCAATACCGCGTATGGACAAGTGCACTATAAACATTCTTCGGGCTATGGTATACAACGGGATAAGTATGAATATGAAGATCTTGTCCACATTGCCCGCAAACAAGGTTGGAGCTTAATGGAAGTCATTCAAAAAATAAATACTGAAAAATAATATCGTTTTGTGTTATCATGGGCCCATGACAAAAAGAAGATGGATCTATTATTTGATTGGGTTATTTATTTTAGCGTTGGGCTTGGAATTGAATTCAAAAACAGGATTGGGTGTATCTGCCATTATTTCGGTAGCCTATGCCAATTCGGTTTTGTTTGGGATTGCTTTTCCAGATATGACATTGATTCTCTACATTATTTTTGTGTTGGTTGAATTGATCATTCATACCATACGGAAACAACCACGCCAGGTCTTAGTGATGGATGTGCTGCAAATTCCATTGAGCATTGTATTTACACGTTTTATGAAAGTGTATGAACTATTTATTCCTGATTTATTTGGTTCGGTATTTTCATTGCGATTGTTCGTATTGATTTTGGCTGTTATTTGTACAGGAATTGGTGCTGCTATGACTTTGAATATGCGTATTGTTCCGAATCCGGGAGACGGTATTGTTCAGACCATTGCGGATGCCATTGGCAAAGAAACAGGTATTACGAAAAACTGTGTGGATTTGAGTTGCGTATTGTTGACACTGTTGATTGATTCCATTTTTGTGGGATCATTTGCTGGATTAGGTTTAGGCACGTTGTTATCGATGATTGGAGTGGGCCGAACCATTGCTTATTTCAATCGTTGGGTCGGAAACCAGATGGTTATTCAGTGTGGCATTGACAATGCATAAGAAAGCGAATACAATAGAGAGCAGGACGTTTGTCCTGTTTTTTTAACACTTAGATATGAAAAATATTCATATCCGATATGAGAAAGGGAGAGATTATGGATTTAAATCAATTTGGAATCTTACTTGCCATTGTGGTATATCTTGGCGGTATGATCTATATCGGTTTTAAGGTCATGGACCGCAATAAAACCGTGGGTGACTTTTATTTAGGAGGTCGTGAGCTCGGTCCATTCGTGACTGCAATGAGTGCGGAAGCCTCCGATATGTCAAGTTGGCTATTGATGGGATTGCCTGGTGTTGCTTATTTATCGGGTGTTGCCGATGCCGGTTGGACAGCGATTGGTTTAGCCGTTGGAACGTATTTAAACTGGTTGATCGTAGCTAAACGAATTCGTACGTATTCGGAACGAATCGATGCAATCACGATTCCTGAATTTTTTGCCAAACGTTATCATGATAATAAAAAAACGTTGATTTTGATTGCAGCCATCTGGATCATTGTCTTCTTTGTACCCTATACGGCAAGTGGTTTTGTCGCTTGTGGTAAATTATTCAATACCTTATTTGGTGTGGATTATCATGTAGCTATGATCGTAAGTGCGTTGGTCATTGTCATCTATACGACCTTAGGTGGCTTTTTAGCTGCATCCACAACGGACTTTATTCAAAGTATCATTATGACCATTGCTCTTGTGATCGTTGTATCCTATGGCATCATGATGGCTGGTGGAATGGATAGTGTTATGGGACATGCCTATGCTTTGCCTGGATATATGAGTTTTACCCAATCGTATGATGTAGCTACAAAATCAGCGATACCATATAGTGTACTTACCATTGCTTCGAAAGCGGCTTGGGGATTGGGTTACTTTGGTATGCCACATATCTTATTGCGTTTTATGGCTATCAAAGATAAAAATCAATTGAAATTATCTCGTCGTGTGGCTACCATTTGGGTCGTTATCTCTATGTTTGTTTCCGTATTTATCGGTATTGTTGCGATGGCAATGTCCAAAGAAGGCGCTCTTGCCACTTTGGTTGGATCGGATTCAGAAACAGCGATTGTGCGTATTGCCCATTTATTGAGTACGCATGGTTTTGGTTTTGCCTTGATTGCTGGTGTCATTCTTTCGGGTATCTTGGCAAGTACGATGTCTACTTCGGATTCCCAATTATTGGCTGCATCGAGTTCAGTATCCAACGATATCATCTCTGACTATTTGAAAAAAGATTATGCACAGAAACGATTGTTAAAAATTTCTCGTGTTTGTTTATTGATCATTGCTTTTATTGGTATGATTTTAGCTTGGGATCCCAATAGTTCTGTCTTTCAAATCGTATCGTTTGCGTGGGCAGGCTTTGGAGCTTCCTTTGGACCTGTGGTATTATTGGCCTTATTCTGGAAAAATTCCAACAAATATGGTGCCATCTTTGGTATGTTAACGGGTGGTGTCATGGTCTTTGTATGGCATTTCTTGATCAGTCCAATTGGTGGTGTTTGGGGCATTTATGAATTATTGCCTGCCTTTGTGATTGCGTTGGTTGTCAATGTTGTGGTCAGTCTAGCAACTGGTGGTGCTTCACAAGAAATTAAAGCTGAATTTGAGGATGTAAAGGCAGCCGACTAATGGACATCAAACAATTTGCGTTATTAGAAGATCTAAATAAAACGGGAAGTATTACCTCCAGTGCCCAACGTTTGGGTTCAACGCAATCGGGGATTAGTCATACCATTAAGAAATTAGAAAAAGAGTGGCATATCAAGCTTTTAAAACGTACCAACCATGGGGTTGAACTAACAAGTGAGGCCAAGTATTTATTGCCGTATATGCAATCGACGTTGGTCCAATATACACGGTTTAAAGAAGCTTTAGATGCCATCAATGGCTTATCGACAGGATCGATAACGATTGGTTCGTATTCAAGTATTGCGAAACATTGGTTACCAACCCTTTTGCAGCGATTCAATCAAACCTATCCCCAAATTCAAATTCATGTGCGTGAAGGGGATTACGATGAAATCATGCAGTGGATCGGACAAGGAACAGTTGATTTTGGTTTTATCTCTCAATCGGGACAATCGAACTTTATGTTCCTTCCGTTTCAAAAAGAAATGTTGTATGCAGTTGTCTGTGAAAAACAAACAAAAGATGTGATGCCAATTCATGAATTGGAACAGTATCCCTATATTGCGAGTGAAATTGGTGTGGATAATGATGTATCGGCAACGTTACGTCAAGCTGGTATCCAACCTCATGTCATTTGTTATTGTAAAGAAGATGCGTCCATTGTGGCTATGGTCAAACAAGGGTTGGGTATTACGATCTTACCAGAATTGAGTTTAAAAGGTTTGGACGTCAATACTTATCCATTGGATCCACCTGCCTATCGAACGTTAGGCATCATGTATAAATCGGAAGATGTATTATCGGCAGCCGATAAAGCATTAATTGAAATTGCCAAAGAAATAATCGAAAAGAAGGACTAAGACAAACTTAGTCCTTTTGTTTGGCAAATTGGGAAAAAAGAATATTGATAAAGATAATACCAGCTGACATACAAGACGCAAAAATCAAAGTATATTTAGCGTAATAGAGACTACGAGCTGTATTTTGGAGTAAAAGATAATAAATCGCATAATAAAGACCAGACCCAGGAATCAGTGGAATAGCACCAACGGCAATAAAAACGGTCGTTGGTTTTTTATAGATTCGAGCCATGATCCCGGCGTAAATACCCATAAACAAAGAGGCAATAAAGCCGCATAGATACGGATTCGCTAGCCATTGATGGGTGATCAAATAAACTAGCCACGCAAGAAAACCGCCCATGCATGTAGGCAGCAATATATCTTTTTTGGTATTAAAGATGAACGCAAATCCCATAGAACCGAAAAAGGCCATGATCAGTTGTATTATATTGAACATCGTAACTACCTCTACAATAAAAAGGAATGAATACAAACAAAACCCAAAGCAATGGATATTGCCACCAGAATGGCCTCCACAATGTGTATGACACCTGTAATGGAATCACCGATGAATAAATCTCTTAAGGCATTTTTGAACGCAGTACCAGGAATTAGGATCATGATATTGCCAATCGCAATCAGATCATAATGATCGCCAATCCCTATGTGGAGAAAGAAAGCATTTAATAAACCACCACAAAGAGACCAAACCAAAGGAATAAAAATGCGATTGTTCGAATATTTTTTAATACCCGATTCAATGGGTTTTAATAAAGCGCCAATGATGGCGGCAGCAATCATATCATGAAAATTGCCTCCAAAAAATACACAAAAAGAACCGGATATGAGAGCATACGCAAAAACCTGTAAAGAATAGGGATAATTTTGAATTTCTTCAATATTGTTTAATCGTTTTTCAACCACGACCAATGGTGGCTTATTTTTGCAGATATATCGAGATAACTCATTTAAAGCACTTAATTTATCAATATCCATCGTGGTATTTTGGATTCGACGCGTTTGGGTATAGGTATCATATCCAATATGCATTGTTGTTTCGATATTGACAGTGATGGAAAACACATCCACTCGGGTAGCTCCATACGCTATGCATATGCGACGAATGCTATCTTCGGTACGATTTGTTTCCGCACCATATTGGAGTAATTTTTCACCTACATCCATCGCGATTGTAAGATATTGATTGGCCGTATTTTCCATATAATTTTAGTATACAAAAGATCTGTTTTTTTTCAATGGCTTGCCAAACATAGGGAATCTCTTTACAATAAGGCTATGAAATTTAGCGATTTATCCATAGATTCATCCTTACAAAAAAGCATTGCTCGCATGGGCTACCAGGATCTCATGCCAATTCAAGAAGCGGTTCTACCTACATTATTGAAACATACCAGTTGTGTGGTGCAATCACGTACCGGTTCAGGGAAAACATTGGCCTATGGGGTTGGATTGGAACAAGATCTAGTCATCAATCAACACGATCCACAAGCGATGGTATTAGCCCCTACACGAGAACTTTCTATGCAGATTGAAAAAGAATTATCCTTATTAGGTACGTATAAGAAAGTAAAATGTGTGACATTGATTGGCAAACAATCATTTGATATGCAAAAAGAAGATCTATCTCAACGAACTCATATCCTTGTGGGAACACCGGGACGAGTCTATGATCATATGCTTCAAGGTAGTTTTTCGTATGAACAAATCAAATATTTGGTGTTAGATGAAGCGGATGCTTTATTAAATACGGATTTTATTGAACGAATGGAATGGATCATCAATCATGTGCAGCCGGAAACGATTGTTTTAGTCAGTGCAACAATGGGTGAATCGGTACAAAACTTTGTACATAAATATATGCAAGATGCCCCTGTGATTCGAGTGGATCAAACCAATCATCAAATTGATTCATATCGTATCCTGGTAGCGAATGAAAATAAGCCCGAAAAGTGTTTAGAAGTACTACAAAAAGAATTACCGGATGCTTGTATCATATTTTGTGCGACAAAAGATCGTGTCGATGCTTTGTATCAATATCTTTCTTTGTATGATGTATCGGTCATGCGTATTCATGCAGGAATGGAACAATCGCAACGAAAAGAAACGATTCAGTCATTTGAAAAAGGCAATGTCCGAATCTTGATTGCTACGGACATCTTAGCGCGAGGTATTGATATCGAAAAAGTGAATTTGGTCATCAATTATGATAAACCGGATTCAAAGATAATCTATACCCATCGAATTGGTCGTAGTGGACGTATTTATGAAGAAGGAAAAGCCATCACATTTATTGAACCAGGGCAATCGTATGATCGTTCGCTTCCTGAATGGAATAATGATGTTTCTTTGGAACCATGGCGTTTTGAAGTATTAAAAACAAGTCATCGTAAGATTGAAAATAAAGATGCGAAAGTGCGTGAAGATATCATGAAGTTATATATTACAGCAGGTAAATCCAAGAAGATACGGCCTGGTGATATTGTAGGTGCTTTATGTGCAATTCATGGCATCACGATGGATGATATTGGCGTGATCCAGGTACAAGATCATCAAACATTTGTTGATATCTTACATGGAAAGGGAGATATTATTTTAAAGAATTTACATCAAGTCAAGAAAAAACACGTTCGAGTTGAACGTGCAAAATCAGAAGAATAAGTGTTCAATTAATATTTTAATTCCCAATACGATGAGGATGATACCACCCAATCGTTCGGCATAGGCTTGAAATAAAGAACCAAGTTTCTTTCCTAATTTGACACAGATGAAAGAAAGAACAAAAGTAATGAGGGCAAAAAGACCAGTAGCTAGCCAAACATTTACACGTAAGAAGGCGAGGGTAACGCCAACGGCCAAGGCATCAATGCTGGTGGCAATGGCTAAAACCAAAATGACTTTCCAAGAGATGGAGTGCACGACAGAGGCATCTTCATCTTTTTCTTTGCTTTCACGAATCATGTTGATACCGATGATCGATAATAAAATAAAAGCGATCCAATGATCAATGGAAGTAATATATTTCGCAAAATGAGAACCAATAAAATAACCAGCCAAGGGCATAGCACCTTGAAAGAAACCAAAGGCAAGGCCTAACTTAATGGCGTATTCATTGATATGTTCTTTGGATAAGGACATACCTTTCGCAATGGAAACAGCACTAGCATCCATGGCCAGGCCAATACCACACAATATGATTGATAATAAGTCCATGATTTATCTCCTATTTTTTATTTTCGCGATCAATACACATGATCAGCAAGGCAATCAATAATAGGCCGCAACTGACAAGAATTGTTTTGGTTTGTAGAAAAGGCAAGCACAAATTGCCAATAATAGCACCCACCACAAAACAAATGATCACAAAATAGTAGAGTAAAGCACGTTCAAGACTTTGTCTATCTTTTTCATAAAAAAAGTGGATCAAATGATGTGTGCCACTGCGAATATTACCAATACACATGGTCGTGGCAAAGCTATTGCCATGCAGTTTACGAAAAGCTTGGACTTGAATACCACAGGCTAAGGATGTCAATGAATTGGCAAGCAAATTATAGGAAAGGGGGATCATGGATACGATGGCCAATAAACCAATTTCAATGAGCAAAGTAAACTGACGCCAATGCATAAAATGAATTTTATGGAGATGAATGATTTCGCAAAGGGCAATACCAATACAAAAAAACAGGATAGGGAAGGCATAGTGGAGGCAATGATCCCATTGTCCACTGGAAGCATAAACACCAAATAAGAGGATGTTTCCGGTTTGGGCATTGGCAAAAACTTGGTCTCGTAATAAATAGGAGTAGGCATCCATTAAGCCACCGCTCATGGCTAGAAAAATAGCTAATTCAATTGATTCTGAGGTTTGTTTGGCACGATTCATAGGGATAGTATACAACAAATGGCGAAAAAAAAGAACGCATCGAAATGCGTTCTCAAATGACTAAACAGTACCTTGTGCTTTCATTGCCTCAGCAATCTTTAAGAAAGCAGCAATGTTGGCACCAACAACATAGTCTTTTTCATGACCATATTCTTTGGCAGTATCACGGCAAGTATTGAAGATGTTGACCATGATATCGTGTAAACGAGTGTCGACTTCTTCAGCTGTCCATGATAAGTGTTGTGCGTTTTGTGACATTTCCAATCCAGAACAAGCTACACCACCGGCATTCGAAGCTTTACCTGGGGAATAGAATACACCATGTTGTTTGATGTAATCGATAGCTTCTGGCGTTGTTGGCATGTTCGCACCTTCGCAAAGAGCAAATACACCATTGGCAACTAAGTTCTTTGCATCGTCTAGGCTAACTTCGTTTTGTGTTGCACATGGTAAGGCAATATCACATTTGATGCTCCAAGGACGAGCACCTGGTGTATATGTAGCTTCTGGATGTTTTTCAACATATTCTTTGATACGTCCACGACGAACTTCTTTGATTTCTTTGACAAGATCTAAATCAATTCCGTTTGGATCGTATACAAATCCATTGGAATCAGACATCGTAACAACTTTAGCACCTAATTGCGTTGCTTTTTCACAAGCATAGATGGCAACGTTACCACTACCAGAAATACAAACGGTCTTACCTTTGAAAGAAGTACCATTGTCTTCCAATAAGGCTTCGGTGAAGTAACATAATCCATATCCGGTTGCTTCGGTACGAACCAAAGAACCACCAAAAGTTAATCCTTTACCTGTCAATACACCGCTCCATTCGTTTTTCAAACGTTTGTATTGTCCAAATAAATAACCAACTTCACGTCCACCAACACCGATATCACCAGCAGGAACGTCTGTGTCTGGTCCGATGTGACGATATAATTCGGTCATAAAGCTTTGGCAGAAACGCATAACTTCAGCGTCACTCTTGCCTTTTGGATCAAAGTCAGATCCACCTTTTCCACCGCCCATTGGCAATGTTGTCAAGGCATTCTTGAAGATTTGTTCGAATCCTAAGAATTTGATGATACTTACATTTACCGATGGATGGAAGCGAAGACCACCTTTGTAAGGACCAATTGCTGAATTAAATTCAATACGATAACCACGATTGACTTGTGTCACACCATTGTCATCGACCCAAGGGACACGGAAAATGATTTGACGTTCAGGTTCAACCAAACGTTTCATCACATCGTCATCCAATTTTTCTGGATGAACTTCCTGGATGATTTCCAAAGAACGGAATACTTCTTCTACCGCTTCAAGGAATTCAATGTCATTGGGATTTCTTTTCTTAACAGTTTCGTAAATAGCATTTAAATCTGTCATGAATTTCCTCCTGGAATATTGATTCCGCGATTAATATATCATATTCATGAAATGGTTTACAGTACTTTTCATCTTTTTTCATTGTTTTCAAGATGTGGTATCCTATATGTATAGAGAGGTGTCGATTTGTGAACAAAACAACATTGATTCAATATTTTGAATGGTATCTAGCCAATGATGGGTCTTTGTGGAAACAAGTTGCGCAAGAAGCAAAAAAAATTGCAGCTTTGGGTATTGATAAGATTTGGTTGCCTCCTGCCTATAAAGGAGCAAGTGGCAAGAACGATGTGGGATATGGCGTCTATGATATGTATGATCTTGGTGAGTTCAATCAAAAAGGAACCATTCCAACAAAATATGGAACCAAAGATGAATATCTCCAAGCCATTGATGCATGTCATCAAGCCGGTATTGCGGTAATTGCGGATATTGTCTTTAATCATCGAATGGGTGCCGATGCCAAAGAAACGATCCAAGCCCGACAAATGGATTGGAATCATCGAGAACATGCTCTTTCGGATGAAGAGACCGTAGAAGTATGGACGAAATATACGTTCCCAGGCCGTAAGGGAAAGTATTCCGATTTTATATGGAATTGGGATTGTTTTGATGGAACGGATTATGATGCTTTATCCAAACGAAACGAATTGTTGGAATTCAATACAAAACAATGGGATGAAAATGTATCGCATGAAGATGATAATTTTGATTATATCATGGGTGATGATTTGGACTTTTCCAATCCTACTGTCGTAGAAGAACTCTATCGATGGGGAAAATGGTATTGGCAAATGTGTCATGTGGATGGATATCGGTTGGATGCTTGTAAGAGCATTGATTTTGATTTTTTTCCAGGTTGGTTACAGTCACAAGCGAATATGGCGAAAGCGAATCCATTTGCGGTTGGTGAATATTGGAGTGGTAATGTCAATGATCTAAATCAATATCTCGATCATTGTAATCATTGTATGACTTTGTTTGATGTGCCGTTGCATTTTCATTTATTTGATGCTTCCAATAGTTATGATCAATACAATATGGCCACAATTTTTCAGGGAACACTTTCCCAGCAACAACCGGATTATGCGGTAGCTTTTGTTGATAATCACGATACACAACCAGGGCAAGCTTTGCAGTCTTGGATCCAAGGGTGGTTCAAGATTCATGCGTATGCTTTGATTCTTTTGTATCGATGCAAAGTTCCTTGTGTATTTTATGGTGATATGTATGGAATTTCCCATGATCATATTGATCCGGTTCCGTATTTAGCAGAAATGTGTTGGATTCGTAAACATTTTATGAGCGATGATATCGAAGATCGATTGGATGATTGGCATTGTATTGGTTGGATGGTCAGGTCCGAACATCCGATCATTGTGGTCATGACCAATAGTTATCGAAATCAAAAAACCTTTCATGTCGGTGAGCCAAATGAAAAATTCATTGATATCATTACAGGTGACGAAGTAATCATTGATGCCAATGGAAATGGTACTTTTGTTTGTCGAGATGGTCAATGTGGTATATATTTAAGACAGGCAGACGTACAGACAATGAAAGAGGAGGTCAAATAAATGAAAATTGCGATTGGAAATGATCATGGCGCGGTAGAGTATAAAGACATCATTAAAGCTATGTTGACGGAAGAAGGTCATGAAGTCATTGATTGTGGTACCAATAGTACGGATAGTTGTGATTATCCAGATTATGCGAAAGCTGTTGCCGATAAGGTTGTATCTGGAGAAGTAGAAAAAGGTATCGTAATTTGTGGTACAGGTATTGGTATTTCGATTGCAGCCAATAAAGTAAAAGGCATTCGTTGTGGATTGTGCACGAATACGACGATGGCACGTTTAACACGGGAACACAATGATGCCAATATCTTATCGATGGGACAAAGAATTATTGGAATTGAAACCGCAAAAGATATTGTACACACCTTTTTATCTACACCATTTAGTAATGGAGAACGTCATAAACGTAGAATTGAAAAGATCACTGAAATTGAAAATAATCAGTAAAAACATGAGTCGAACAATGGTTCGACTTCTTTTTTTGAAAAAAAATTAAAAAAGGGGTTGCAGAAGGGGGATAGATTTGATAATATAACTGAGCACGCGAAAGCGTGACGATCTTTGAAAACTGAACAGGAAACCAAGAAACACGTCAATTTCGAAAAG
>AUXO012907882.1_pt1 | contig 17478 bp, 12 predicted proteins | sample 768731 | NCBI WGS metagenome assembly AUXO01 (sample SAMN02715735, study PRJNA202380) | gut metagenome | biome: sheep rumen | host: Ovis aries | place: New Zealand: Palmerston North
ATAGCAATAAAATTATTGCCTTTAATTTTTAGTAAATCTTTTTCTATTTTTATATCTTGTATTTTTATCTTGTTTTTAATTTTATAAACTTCTAAATTATTAAAATAAAATATTCCATCTTTAAGTTCTAAATCTTTTGTAATATCTCTTTCATGTTTTAAACTTAAAGCATATAATTTAAATTTTGAATTTAGATTTTTTTGTTCGATTATAATATTATCATCTATTTTTTTTAGCAAGTCAACTATATTATTTATATATTTTGTTTTTTCATTTTCATCTAAAACATCATAGTTTGTTTTCTTTAATCTCCATTGCAAATCATACATTATTATAAATTGTATATAAGGTATAATTTTTCCATATAGTTCTATTGAAAATCCAATAATCTTTTTATGAAATTCTTCTATTGTGTTTATAAACCAACTTTTGGATTTGCTCGAATTTTGTAATGCAGATGTTTCATCTAATCTTTTTCTGTATAAATGTATTGCTTCTCTTACAACTCCATATTTTTGTTTTTTTAATAATATTCTATTAATGAACTCAGCATCTTCAGCATATTTTAATTTCTCATTAAATCTATATTCTTTAACAACATCTGTTTTTAAAAATACTGACGTTACATCCATTTGTACAAAATTGTAATCTTCAAATATATCTACAACTTTTGTTTTATCGAATTTATAATCTAATATGTGAAAACCTTCTTTTGCTTCAAATAGTTGTTTTCTTGCAACTACAAAATCTATACTTTCATAATTGTCTTCAAAAAAGGTATATATTTTTTCTAATGCATCTAAATTCCATTTATCATCGCCATCTAAAAAATTAACATATTTTCCTTTTATATATTCTATCCCTTTATTTCTAGCTGAACTAACTCCACCATTTTCTTTATTAATATATGTAATATTTTCTGGATATTTTTCTTTGTATTTTAAACATATTTCCTCTGAGTTATCTTTGCTTCCATCATTTACTAGTATTAACTGAATATTGTCTTCAAATCCTATTGTCTGGTTTATTATACTCTCTATAGTCTCTTCTAAATATTTCTCAACATTATATATAGGTACTACTATGGAAAATTTGAATTGTTTCATTTTAGTGTTACCTCCTAGTGTTTAATCTAATTGTATTTTATATATTTTTAAGCTTTATTCATTGATAAATTTCCTGTTTTTAACATTAAATACTGTTCTGTATGGTTTTACTTCGTCTGTATTTCCTATTACATTCATTTTAGTAATGTATGTACACAATGATGCCACTAAAATAGCAATGATTATTATTTTCTTTTTTTTGTCTATGTCACTTTTATTTAATAAGTAAGGAATTCCTATTATACTAAAAATACCAAAATAGAATGAAAGTCTAAAAAGTAAATACATAGTTGTAGCTAAAATCATAAAAAACAATGAACAAGCTTGCATATTCAAATAAAATTTTTCTTTTCTTCCAACATTTTTACAATTTTTGTATAAGTAATACATTATTAAATACAATATCGAATTAATTAATATATCAAATAACCTTAACCTTGATTTATCAAATTTTGAACCTATATAAACTGCAAATCTTGTATGATTAACGATTAATTCAACAACAAAATGCCATATATATTTTCCAAATATCAACAATACTATTGATACTATAATTGTTCTTTTTAAATCAAACACTTCTCTATCACATAGTAGAAAAGCTACTATGAATATTAGACTTGAAGAATGTAAGAAAAATGCAATGATTCCACATATAATAAATTTTAAGTATTGCTTGTCCACTAAAAATTTATAAGAAAACAATAATATCGATATCGCAAGATATTCTCTCATAATATTCATTGAATGAAAGAAAAATCCCATTAAAAAATAAATAGTTACACTCAATATAGGATATGGTGATTCTCGATAAATTGTATAAAATGTAAATCCAATAATTATTGCAGATGTTACAGCAAATAAGATTGCATAATCTTTTGTAATTAATAGACATACTTTCTCTATTAATGCATATCCAAATTCAATCTTTGAAATTTCTAATCCTTGTCCTAAACTAATATATCGTGGTGCATAAGTGTAAAAATAATCTGTTCCTACATCATACCTTATAGCAGAAACAACAAAAAAACTTAATCCAGCTAATATATATGCACCCATTTTTATTATTTTGTTTTGTTCGAATTTCTTAGCAATAAATAACATTGCAATCGAAAAAACAAACATTAAAATGTACGTTAATGGCATTTTTCCCTCCTCTTATGTTTCCAATGATTACTAATATTTTTTCTTTTATTCCTCGTTTATAGCATTATTTATAACAAAAATAATATGTAAAATAAAAAATTATTCCAATACAAGCTCTTGCCATATATATTACCATATCTAATAAACGCCCTATCCTTCCTCTTACATTTGAATTACTTGAATTCATATAAGATACTTTAAATTTTGCTAACTTTTCTCGCGAATATCTTGTGGCTTATTTGTTTATAAATGTATTTAGTTATTAGTGGTCCTCCAATTCCAACTAGCGTATATATAAAACACCATTGTATATAACCAGGATAATAGAAATAATATATTGTACTTTTAAAGTTTTCTACATCAAATCCACTTAAATTAAATATATCTGATAACATCATGATTAAACTATTAAATAAAAAGCAAAAGAATAAATGATGCATCATAATATCATAAGTATTATTTCCAATATAATTAATTATTTTATTTTCTGTCAAAACTGGTTCTAATATTTCAGCAATCTTTGTCCAAAATAGTATTCCATTTATCGTTAATAGAGTAGGTAAAAATGGAATTTTTAAATTTGATCTTATATCCCAAGCATCACGAGCAGTATTTGCTCCAAGTTTTAATAATATTAATTGTATACATATTAAAATTAATAAATATATTAGTCTATCTATCTTTATTTTTCCTTCTAGTTTTATTTTATAATAAAATCCAAAGTGATATATAAATAAATAAAAACTAGTTCTTAAAAGAATTATTATTATTTCATTAAACATTCCACTATTAAATATTGAAATATATATAATCATAAATATACTATAAAACCCTATAAGTGCAACTGTATCATTCCATACTTTAAATTTTGTTATAAAATCCCTTAAAATAGCATAAATTACATTAGTCAAAAAAAGTGCTGGAACAAACCATGCAGCCAAGTTAAAACAATATTGATGTCCTTGAATCCATGGTTCTATAAAAAATGTTTTTACATTAATATCTTCACCATAATTTATTATGTTATAATATCGCAATATCATTCCTAATGCTCCATATATAAAATTCCAAATAAAGTATGGTATTAATAATTTTTTTATTTTTTTAAATATATATCCTTCTTTTCCCCACAATGGCGAATTATCATTTTTATAAAAATATCCTGATATAAATATAAACATTGGCATAAAGAATGAACCATATGGAAAAATGTCTCCAAAAAGATTAATTGTATTTTTTGTATGGCTTAATACTACTAATATTATACCAATAACAGAAAGTAGTAACATCTTTTTATTACTTTTCATTTTTATCTTTATCCTCTCTACTTTATAATTCATCTCTTTGTTTATTTCTGATATATTATTTTTTCTATTTAACTATTCCTAATATCCCTTGTTTTAATTTTTCTAATTTGCTTTCAGCGTCATCTATATTATTTCCTACAACTCCCATATAGAACTTAATTTTAGGTTCTGTACCTGATGGTCTAACGCAAACCCATGCATTGTTTTCTAGTTCATAATAAAGTACATTTGATTTTGGTAAAGTAAGTTCTGTTTCATTTCCATTCGTATCTATTCTTATTTTGCTTTCATAATCTCTTATAGCTTCAACTTTCCAATCAGATATTTCTTTAAGCATACTTTTTCTTAATTTTTCCATCATAGATTTTATCTTCTCTACTCCATCTATTCCTTTTAATGTAATTGAAGCTAATCCTTCTTTATAATATCCATACTTTTCATATATGTTAATCATTTGATCCCATAAAGTCAACCCTCTATTTTTATAAAATGCTGCCGCTTCGCAAAGTGCCATAACAGCAGATACTGCATCTTTGTCTCTTGCATAGGGTCCAATTAAGCAACCATAGCTCTCTTCATATCCAAATAAATATTCATAAGAATTGTCTTTTTCAAATAATTTTATTTGTTCTCCAATATATTTGAAACCTGTAAGAACTTCTATTAATTTTATTTTATATTCTTTTACTATTTCGTTTGCCATATTTGAGGAAACTATTGTTTTAACTAATGCTCCATTTTCTTTAATTAATCCTTTATTTCTTTTTTCAGATAATTCATATTCAGCAATCAATAATCCTGACATATTTCCTGTAAAAGATTTATACTCTCCTGTTTTAGTATCTTTTGCATACACTCCTAATCTATCTGCATCTGGGTCTGTTGCTAAAACAATATCTGCATCCACTTTCTTGGCAAGCTCTAATGCTAATTCAAATGCTTTTGGATCTTCTGGATTTGGATAGCTTACAGTAGGGAAATTACCATTTGGTTTTTCTTGTTCAGGAACAACGAATACATTTTTAAATCCTAATTCCTTTAGAATTCTTTGTACAGGTAAATTTCCTGTTCCATGTAAAGGTGTATATACTATTTTTATAGATTCTGCAGCTTTTTCTATATCTTGTGGATTTAAAATTAGTTTTTTAAGTTCTTCCATATATCTATCATCAATTTCTTTTCCAATTATATTATATAGACCTTTTTTTATTGCTTCATTTTTATCCATTGTATATACATTAGCATAATCTGTTATAGCATTTACTTCTTTTATTATTTCTTTATCATAAGGTGGTACAATTTGTCCCCCATCTTCCCAATATACTTTGTATCCATTATATTCAGGTGGATTATGACTAGCTGTTATTACAACACCTGCTGTACAATTTAATTCTCTTACAGCAAATGATAGCTCTGGAGTAGGTCTTAAAGATTCAAATCTATACGATTTTATTCCATTTGCATTTAAGCATAATGCTACTTCTTCACTAAATTCTATAGACATATTTCTTGAATCATAAGCTATTGCAACGCCTTTATCTTGTGCATTTTGCTTTATTATATAGTTTGCTAATCCTTGTGTTGCTTTTCTAACAGTATAAATATTCATTCTATTTGTTCCTGCACCTATAACTCCTCTTAGTCCACCTGTACCAAATTCTAGATCTTTATAAAATCTATCTTCTATTTCTTTTTCATTTCCTTCAATTACTTTTAATTCTGTTTTTGTTTTTTCATCAAAAACATTTGAATTTAACCAATTATGATATTTTTCTAAATATTTTTCCATATTTTACACATTCCTTTCATTTAAGGTACAAAATTTGATTAAAATATTTATTCATTACAATTATTTTTCAAATTTTGCTCCTTCCTCTTAATTATCTGTTTTATATTTTTTTCTATTAAATAATATGATAATGTAGCAACCACTATATGTATTACAAAATTTGCAAATACAAATTTCCATGATTGAATATTTATTGTTATCCAATTTGATTTTAAAATATATGTAATTGTTATTAAAATTGGAAAATTCCAAATATAAATACTATATGAAATATTACCTAAATATCTACAAAATTTTGTATCGCATATCTTATTTATCCATTTTACATCATATAATAGATAAAATAATGGAATAAACACTAAATAAATATAAATAAATAAATTATTGTAATAATTTATCATATTATTAGGATATTCAGTCATTTTATTATACTTACTACTTGCTAGCAAATCGTTATGTTTGCTAACTGTAGAATATATACCTATAACTATAATTATAATCAAACATGATTTTAGTATTTTTTTGTAATTGTTGTTTAATTCATTTATTCTATTTAGAATATTATCGCTAAAAATAATCATCCCCATAAAAAATGCTATTAATCCTCTTGCAACATATTTGTTTAATATAAAACAATTATAGTTACATAAAAGAATAGCTGACCCAATAAATACTGGTATAAAAAAAATTAATTTAGACTTATATTTTATGTATAATTTTGTTAAAATATAAGCTATAACATAACAAATCATTAGCGGTCCTATATACCAAAGTGGGCCATTAAGTGGAGTTATTCCTGTTCCCAAAATAATAGTTCCAGAAAATAATACGTCATAGATTAATTCTAACATACTTAAAGAACCACAGCTATAAAATATTTTAAACTTTTTAAAATATATACCATTAGCTATGTACATAAAAATAGAGGAGATTATAACTAAAGGGAAAATCCTCTTGTATCTTGCTATAATGAATTTATCGAACTTTTCTCCTTCTTCGATTTTTTTCTTATAAACAAAAGAGAAAAGTATTCCTGATATCATAAAAAACATTTCAACAAATACATAACTATATTGCGATAAATTTTTGGCAATAGAATAATCTTTAAACCACAACTCTCTATCCATATTAGGTAAAAAATGATCATAATAATGTAAAAAAATAGCTATAGATATTGCACCAATAAATCTGAGTATATTAAAAAAAGCTAATTCATTTTTTTTCATCATTTCACCTTATTTCTATCCATTGTTATTTAATTTTTGATAAAATTTTATTTTTATAATCATTTATTATTTTTTTAACATATTGAAATTCTTTTGTTTTAAATGTAAAAACAATAATCATTCCATTTACAATTATTACTGAAATTATAGCTTTTATTATAAACCATATAATTCCACTTTTTCCTATAGCATTACATACTGTAAAGTTAACTATATATGTAATAACAGCAATAATTAAATACATTGTATATTTTTTATAATATTTTGTAGGTTTATCTTTTAAAACATATTTAAATGCTAAATATGGTTCTATTGTTAAATCAACTGTTAAAATTGTAATAATAGTTCCTACAAATATACCACACATACCTATAAACTTAACTAATATTACTGATACTACTAAATTCACTATAACTTCCCATATTGGCTTTGTTTTGCCTTGCCAATATATTCCTGCTGCTTCGCAAAACATCCACGGAGTTTTTCTCATAACATCTAAATAAAATTTTAATGATATTGAAGCTGTCACAAAAATTCCTAATAAATATGATTCATCAGCAATTATTATTATAAACGAATTTATAAGTCCTCCAAAGCAACAAGCACAAAATGTAGCAATCCAGAAATTTATATAATTAATTTTATAAAATACTTTTCTTTGTGATTTTGCACTTCTGGTTACATGTAAATTTCCTACGCTTGAAACAACTGCAGCAAATATTTGATTTACTATATTAGTTAAAGCTTTTGTTATCATAGAATAATTTGAATACAGTCCTGTTATTGCTAGTCCAATAAATTTAGAGATAAGTAAATTATCAGTTGAATCTCTAACTATTGAACCAACTTTATGAAAGACCATTGACAACACATTTTTTTTAATTTCTTTTGAAGTATTATTATCTAATTTTTGAACATCTTTTTCTTTTAAATATGGATATTCCTTTAATGCAATTTTTGAAGCTATAAAATTTATTAAAATCGTTCCACTTATCTGTAATAACAAGTAATATATATAATTATGTGTGAAATATAATGTTAAAATCTGTGCAATTGAATATATTAAAGTTATTCCAGTTTGAATTGATATATCTATATATTTTTTTTGGTCACTTATAAGTAAAGTCCTATAATATGAATAAAAATATGATATACTTGTATTAAATACAAATAACATATATATTAAATTTAAGTTTTCTATGTTTGGTATATCTTTTATTAAATAAGGATATATCGGTAAAAATATAAGTCCTAAAGCAAAAACTACTGCACCGATTACTCTATATGCTTTTTTAAATAAGTCCATTATAGTTTTTACTTTTTCTTTGTCATTTTCTGCTAACGGCTTATATAAGCTGAATGCAATAGCTGGTCCAATTCCAAGTTCTACTAATTGCAATGCTGTTAATAAATCTGTAAATAGTCCATTTAATCCTAAATACTCTCTCCCTATAATTCTAATAAAAAATACTCTAGTTATCAATTGAAAAACTAATTGAACTCCTTGACAAATTAGTGAAAAACTTGCATTTTTTATTGATTGTTTAGTTCTACTCATTATATTATTTCTCCTTCAGTATTTCATCAATTAAATTCATATATTTTTTGGCAATATTTTCTTCGTTATATTCTTTTTCTAATTTTTTTGCAATACTATCTAATTTTTCTTTGGATGGTGTATTATTTAATACCTCTAAAATCTTATTTGCTAATTCATTTTCATCTTTAGAATTTTCATAGTAATTTACTAATCCCAATGTTGCCTCTTTTAATGATGTATCTAGTGATGATATAACCGGTACACTACACATTGCAGCTTCTACAGGTGTTCTTCCAAATCCTTCCTGTGTTGAAGTTGTAACAAATAAATCAGCATTGTAAAACAAACAATTTCTATCTTCGTCAGAAATAAAAGACATTACTTTTACTCTATTTTTTAAATTATTCTGTTCTATGTATTCCATAATTTCAGGATATCCAGACATTCCTGAATCTAGTTCAGGTCTTCCAACTAAAACTATATTATGCGGTATTTTATCTTTTATTATATTAAAAGCTTTTAGTAAAGTAATTTGATTTTTATATTTAAAAAACGAATTTATAGAAAATATATATGGTTTATCTTCTCCAAGAATATCTTTTATATTACTATTGCTTTTAATCATTTTTTGCACTGATGAAGGTATTACTTCTACCCTGCCTTTATACTTTTTTGCAACCTCATAAATCCTTTTTTTAGAATACTCTGATATTGTTACAATGTAATTTGTTTTAAAAATCATTTTTTTATACATTCTATTCAAGATTTTATATTTGGACGTTTTTTTATCTTCCATAATATCAATAGGGTTAAAATCCAAAATAGATGAAACAGAATTTATTTTCTTGCTAACCGGGCTATCGAAGGTAACATAAGGGTGTAAAACAATATCACATTTTTCTTTTTTAATTATATTATAACTTTTTTTATTAATAAGTCTTAAAATCCTATTCAAATATTTAATATTTATCTTTTTTAATCGATTTTCTATTACCACTTTTTTTATATTTGGATATTTGTCATTATAGTATTTTTCCATATCTTTATCAATAAACAAAATAATTTGATATTTATCATCAATTATTTTAGTTAAACCATCTACAAGTTCTTCCCCCAATTTTTTTACGCCTGATACTTCATTTTTTTTTATATATAATAAATCAATTCCTATTTTTTTCATTTAATGCCTCCGAATTTTTTCCATTTATTAATTTTCTGCTAAACTTTTAATTATATTTAATGTTTCATTTGAACATTTTTCCCATGTAAATTGGTCGGCTTGCTCATACCCTTTTTTTATTATATCTTCTTTTTCTTTATTATTTAAAGAAAGTACTTTATTCATTAATGTTGAAAGCTCAATCTCATCTTCAACTTTTTCAAGATAAAAAGCTGCCTTTCCTCCTACTTCTGGCATCGAAGATACATTGCTTGTTATTACAACTGTTCCACTTTGAAACGCTTCCAATATAGGCATTCCAAATCCTTCATATAAAGATGGATACACAAAACATTTGGAATTATGTAATAAACAGCTCTTTTCTTCATTAGAAATATATCCTGCTAGATTTATATCTTTTTTATATTTTGAATTATCTATTTCTTTTATTATATTTTCATATTTCCATCCCAATCCTCCTGCTAATATTAACTTTATGTCATTATTTTTATTCTTATCTTTAAAATCATTAAATGCTTTTATTATTGTAATAATATTTTTTCTTGGTTCTATTGTACTTACAAAAAATATAAAATTTTTATTTTGAACATCAAATTTTTTTAATATATTATCTTCGTTTTCCTTACTTACTTTGTATTCTTTTTCACAGTTTCTTCCTAAATATACTGTTTTTATTTTTTTAGGGTTTATATTGAATATTTCAACAATATCACTTTTTGTTGATTCAGAAACAGATATAATTGCATCAGCACTTTTACAACTTTTTTTAAAAAACAATTTATGAATAATTGTATTTTTTATACTCCCAACTGTTTTTAATTTATGTATGGCTAAATCATGTACTGTTAATACATATTTTATGTTTTTAGTATATTGATTTCTAATTGGTAATAGATGTTGTGTTCCCCAAAATATATCAACATTATCTTGTTTTAAGATTTTAGGTAAAATATATCTTGTGAATATAACACCTTTTTTGTATTCTTTCATTTCTTTTATTATAATATTTTCATTATTATTAAAACTTAATTTAATATCTCTAGTAGAATATAATATAAATTTTATATTTTTATCCTTTATATTATTAAATTGTTCTATAATTTTATCTATATAAGTTGATATTCCAGTTCTATTTTCATCTAATGCCCTTGCGTCAACTCCTATAATTAAATTTTCTTTTCTATCCATTTTGTTTTCCTCACAATCAAAGTATTTATATGCACATACTAATATTATCCAGCAATATATATAACCAAAATCAGGAATACTTATTAAATAAGCAATGCACATTCCAATAACACACAACAAAAATAGTAAAAACTTTTCTTTGTCTTTCTTCCTATTTATAATAATTTGTTTAATTACAATATAAAATAAATAAACTACTGCAAATAATCCCAAAATTCCCATATTAACTAAAGCATTAGTAAATAGTGAAAATGTTCTATATGAAAAATATCCAATTCCAAATATTGGAGATAATCTAAAAAATCTTATTCCATCTTTTTCTCTTTGTAATCTTTCTTGTCCAGATCCACTATCCAATTTATTAACTGTCATTTCTTTAATCGCATCGACAGTTTCTTCTTTTATTTTTCGATTTTTCTCATATACATTTTCAACTGTTTCATTATTATCTTTTAAATCATTTTGAGATGTTAAACTTGTGTATTTACTACTAGCATAACATAATATTAATGCAACAATTATACTTATAATAGAATATAATATAATTTTAATTATACATTCTTTATAATATTTATCTTTTTCATTTTTTATATAGCTTATAAAATAATACAATAATAGTATAATAAAAATTATAGTTAAAGAAAAAACTGCTGTTGCAGAAGTAGTCATAATCATACATACAATTATTAAAACTGCCATTATATTTAAAAATATTTTACATTTTGCCTCATTTTTTTCTCTTTTCTTTAGTAAAAATTGCAATGCTATCGGTAAAAATACACTTAAATTTATTGCAAAAACTGATGGTTCCGTTCCTATTGATGTAATTCTTTTTATTCCCTGTATCATTTGTTCATATCCTTGTGCTGCATAAGGATTATTGTTAAATAAAAATGCAGGATAATTTACATTCATAAAAAATAAAATATATTGTATAATTCCCCAAACCGCTGCAAACAAAGTACTATAAGCAAAAGTTTTTAAAATGTCTTCAATTTCTTTCTTACTATTTATTCTTAAAGACAATATAATAGCAAATACAAAATAGGTTATTACTCTAATTGCTTGTGTAATATTAATCATTCTGAACGATATATATCTTAACTCATGATAAACATTATCTATATATGCATAATTAATCTTACTTAAATATAAATAAATTTCGCTAGTAATAATTGTTATAATAATAAATATAAATGCTTTCATTATTTTATTTTTATTAAATTCTTCTCTTAAGTTTTTATAATTAAGTTCTTTTCTTTTCTTTATAAAATATATTAATTGTTTTATAATCCATAGTACCATTGGAATTTCAAATGGCAAAATTACTAAAAAAGAATCAATTGCAATAGATGCTGTAAATATCGAAAATATTACAACTAATTTTAGCAACATATTGTCATTTTTTTTTATTATTGCTATAAATGACAATATTATAGACATTGCGCCTATTATTGTAACGTTCACTTTATCCTCCTATACTCCTTCAACTGTTTTAATAAATCTTTTTGATTTTTCAATCCAATTGAATTTTTGTGTATATTTCTTTACTTCTTCATAATTTATTACTTTGTCTAAATTGTCTTCAATTTTTTTTGTCATTTCATCAATGCTGTATGGATTGAAATAGTCCACAAAATCTCCACCTACTTCAGGCATAGATGATGTATTTGAGCAAACAACTGGAGTTCCACATCTTAATGCTTCTAAAACAGGTAGTCCAAATCCTTCATATAATGATGGAAATATAAATAAATCCGCTAAATTATATAAATCTACTAATTCTTCATTTAAAACAATTCCCGTATGTATAACATTTTTTTCAATTTTAAGTTGTTTTTCTTTATCCTCTAAAACATTGTATTTTTCAAAAGCTTTTCCAACCAGTAATAAACATGTTTCATTAATATTACTAGTTTTTGAATATGCTTCCAATAGCCTTTCTAAGTTTTTATGTGGTTTTAGATTTCCAACATACATTAATATTTTTTTATCTTTTGGTATACTAAATTTATCGTATAAATATTTAAGATTTTCTTTGTCTTTTTTTAAAAATTCTTCTCCTACTCCATTTAAAATAACTTCAATTTTTTCAGGTTTCACTTTAAAAAATCTTATTAAATCTTTTTTTGTATTCTCTGAAACAGTTAATATTTTAGATGATTTTTTTATTGCTAACCACATCATAAATTTAGCATAATATTTTGCAAATTTATTTGGCAAAAATTCTGGTAAAACAAGATGTGTAGTATCATGTATAGTTACTACCATTTTTCCTCTATAAAAAATAGGAATATTGTAATGCGGAACATGCAATACATCTGGTTTTAATTTTCTTAATTTTCTATATGGAAACCTTAGTTGTTCTTTTATTCCATAAATTGGTGAATCAAAATTTATAACATCAACCTTATTATTTACACTTTTAATATCTTGTTTATTTCCTAATGCTATATCATAGCAATCATTTTTCATTAAATTTTGTATATATGTTCCTATTCCAGACATATTTATCATTCTTGCATCTACTGCTATTTTCATATATAACTCCCTATTTTTCTTTTATTTTTTCATCAATAAAATCTTTTATTTTTCTTTTAAACTCACTCTCATCAAATTTTAGAGCATGTTCTCTTATTTTTTGTTTATCAAATTTCATGGTTTCAAATCTTTGTATTGCTTCTTTCAAAGACTCTACAGTTTGTTCTTTAAAGAGTACTCCTGTCTCACCATCAATTACAGTATCTAAAATTCCACCTTTACCATATCCAATAACAGGTCTACCACATGCTTGAGCTTCAACAGGCACGATTCCAAAATCTTCTAATCCTGGAAACAATAAAGCTTTACATTCCTGCAAATATTTTTTTAATACATCATCTGGTTGTCTTCCCATAAATGCAATATTGTCGTCACCATCTGCTATTTTTTCAAGTTTTTCTCTTTCTGGTCCATCACCAATTATTATTAATTTTTTTCCTAGTTCTTTACATGCTTGTACAGCTAAATCAAATTTTTTGTAAGAAACTAGCCTTGAAACAATAAAATAATAATCTCCATCAATATTAGATATATCAAAAAGCGAACATCTTACAGGTGGATTAATAACAATAGCTTCTCTATTATAAGTTTTTTTTACTCTTTTTTGTACTTCATGAGAATTTGCTATAAAATAGTCTACACGTTTAGTATTATGCTTATCCCATATTCTCATAAAAAAAAGTAATATATTAACCAATGTTTTTTTTATAGGATTCATTCCATCAGTATATTCATGTTTAAATTCATAAGCATATCTCATTGGAGTATGTATATAACATATATGTATTCCATCTTTTCTTTTTCTTACACCTTTTGCACAAGATGAACTACTACTTAATATAACATTATAATCTTTTAATTTAAATTTTTCAAATGCAAATGGCATTAAAGGGAAATACTTTTTATGATTTATCACTTCTTTTTTTCTTTGTAGGAAACTTGTTCTTACATCTATATTTTTTAATTCTTCATCTAAATTGCTTGGCGTATAAAAAGTGGTATAAATTGGAGCAGAAGGATATAATTCGTGAAAATTAATTATAACTCTTTCTGCTCCTCCCATATTTGTTAGCCAATCATGAACTATTGCTATTTTCATATTTTACCTCTAATTATTTTTATAATATTCAAATATTTTTTTTATTGTTTGCTTTATATCTGTATTATCAAAGAAATCTTTTATTTTTGAATTATCACAACATATATATGGTGTATCAATTGGTCTAAACTTTTCTTTGTCTATTACAATGTCTATTTTTTGATTTGATAGTGATATAATATAATTCAATATATCTTCTATTTTATATACATTTCCAGATCCAACATTATATATCAAGTCAGTCGTTTCAATTTCTAATAATTTTTTATAAACTTTTACTATATCTTTTACATCTGAAAAATCTCTATATGCAGATAAATTTCCAACATATATTTTTCCCGGATTGTTAGATTTATCAATTTCCGCTACTTGTTTGCAAAAACTAGGAATAACAAATTGCTCCAACTGACCAATTCCTGTATGATTAAAAGATCGTGTACAAACAATATTTAATTCATATTTTTCTTTATATAAACGTGCAAAGTTTTCCTGCGAAATTTTTGATATTCCATATGGATTATTCGCATTAATAGGATCATTTTCTTTTAACGGTGTATCTTTGCTCTCATATTCTTCACTTGAACCTATTAAAAGTATTTTACATTCTGGACTATATTTTCTAACAGCTTCTAATAGATTAAGTGTTCCAACTACATTTACCTCTATAGTTTTTTGAGGTATATTCCATGACATTCCTACAGAACTAATTGCAGCTAAATTAATCAGGTAATTAGGTTCTTCTTTATGTATTAAATCTTCTACTAATTCTTTGTCAAGAATATTAAGATCATAGTATTTTATGCTACTATCAAATACATCTTTCTTGTTTATATCACAAGCTATTATTTCATAATCTGAATTTTGAAACTCTTTTATAAGATATTTTCCTACAAAGCCACCTGCACCTGTTATTAAAACTTTTTTCATTATTAACTCCTATTTTTTAGATTCTTCTATTAACTTCAAGTCATTTTCTACCATTAGTTTTACTAATTGTTCATAACTTACATTTCTTTTCCAACCTAATTTCTTTTCAGCTTTAGAGCAATCACCAATTAGGAGTTCTACTTCTGCTGGTCTGTAAAATTTCGGATTAACCTTTACTACAACTTTCTCACTATTTTTTAATGTTGCATATTCGTCTACACCTTTTCCGTGCCACTCTATTTCCATTCCTGCAGCTTCAAATGCTAATGTTACAAATTCTCTAACTGGATGAGTTTCTCCTGTAGATATTACATAATCATCTGGTTCTTCTTGTTGTAGCATAAGCCACATTGCTTGTACATAATCTTTTGAATGTCCCCAATCTCTTTTTGCATCAAGATTTCCTAATTCTAATACATCTTGCATTCCATTTTTTATTCTTGCTACTGCTTTTGTTATTTTTCGAGTAACAAATTCTTCTCCTCTTCTTTCAGATTCGTGATTAAATAGAATTCCTGAACAAGCAAAAAGATTATAGCTTTCTCTATAATTTTTTGTAATCCAATGTCCATATAGTTTTGCAACTCCGTATGGACTTCTTGGATAAAATGGTGTTGTTTCTTTTTGTGGTATTTCTTGAACCTTTCCAAACATTTCACTTGTTGAAGCTTGATAATAACGAGCTTCAGGTTTTACAGTTCTAATTGCTTCTAATATATTTGTTACTCCAACTCCATCGATTTCTGCTGTTGCAAGTGGCGACTCCCATGATGTTGCAACAAAAGATTGAGCTGCCAAATTATAAACCTCATCTGCCTTAGATATTTTCATTGCTCTTATTAATGAAGATACATCTGTCATGTCTCCAAAAATAAACTCAACTTTACCTTTTAAATGCTCAGCATTATTAAAGTCTAGTTTACTTTTTCTTCTAACTAAACCATATACTTTATATCCTTTCTCTAATAATAATTCTGCTAAATAAGAACCATCTTGTCCTGTAATTCCTGTAATTAATGCACTTTTCATTTTTTCACCTTCCTATTTTCTATATTTTTTTACACTATCTATGTTTTCTTTATTGCAAACAACAATAGCATCATCACCATCTATTATATATATATCTTCAACGTTTATTGCAACAATTCTTTTACCATTGCCATAAACAACACAATTAGTTGAATCAACTAATTCTGCATTGCCCTTTATAATATTCTTGTTCTCATCTTTTTTGGTATATCTTTCAATAGAACGCCATGTTCCTATATCATCCCATCCAAAGCTTGATGGAATAACATATATATCATTACACTTTTCCATTATAGCATAATCTATTGATATTTCTTCACAATTAATATATGTTTCAGCTAATTTTTCTTTAAAATCATCACTGTCTATTTTAGGTAAATTATAAATATTTTCGTGAATTGATGGAATCTGTTTTTTAATCTCTTTTTCCATATAATTTGAGTTAAAAATAAACATTCCAGCATTCCATAAGTACATTTTTGTTTCAAGATAATGTAATGCTAAATCAAAGTCAGGTTTTTCTACAAATTTTTCAACTTTAATTACTCTGTTTTTTAGATCATCTATTTTTTTATCTATTTTTATATACCCATATCCAGTCTCTACTCTATTTGGCTTTACTCCTATTGTAACTATTCCTTTTTTTCCATTAGAATTTATAAACTTATTTCCTGCTAAAATAGTGTTTTTAAACTCTTCTTCATCAATTATTAAATGATCTGATGGAAGTACGGCTATATTAGAATTATTGTATATTTGATTTATATACATAGTTGCCAAAGCAATGCATGGAGCAGTATTTCTTCCTGTTGGTTCTACTATTATGTTTTTATCTTCAATATCTGTTATCTGTTCTTTTAATATTTCTTTGTATTTTTCACCTGTTACAACAAATATTCTTTCCATTGGTACAATTTGTTTTGCTCTCTCAATTGTTAATTGTATCATTGTTTTGTCTGATGTTAATTTTAAAAATTGTTTTGGTTTTGTCTCAGTAGATTTAGGCCAAAATCTAGTTCCTTTTCCGCCAGCCATAATTAATATACTAAATTTGTCATCTTTCATCTTTATACTATTTAATCCTCCATTTTTATTCATAAATAAATTCAACATTCTGTATTCTATCTTTAAATATCAAATCTTGTCATTTTTAAAAATTATATCAATGTTAACAGTGTTTGTCAACACAATTTTAAGTAAAGCAAAATTAAACCAAATGAGCATTTTTTCTATCAATATGATAAACCATTGTTATTTTTTTATTTAATGGTAGTTTTTAATAAGTCAACGTTTCCTTCTATACTATAATCTCCGTAGCAAGCCGGAATAATGAAACTGTCTCCCTGTTCTATAGGATTACCATCTATAGTTCCTATTCCATTAACTACACAATATGCTTCAAA
>AUXO018423164.1_pt1 | contig 17478 bp, 11 predicted proteins | sample 768731 | NCBI WGS metagenome assembly AUXO01 (sample SAMN02715735, study PRJNA202380) | gut metagenome | biome: sheep rumen | host: Ovis aries | place: New Zealand: Palmerston North
CTTTTTTCGTAACTTTGCAGCCCAGATTATGAAAACTGCGTTATGGACCTTATAGAAAGATTTCTGAATTACACCAAGTATGACACGCAATCGGCTGAGGACAGCCAAAGTGTGCCCAGCACGTCAAAACAATTAGTATTTGCTGCTTATTTGAAGAAAGAACTTGAGAGCGAAGGACTCAGCGATGTGGAGATGGACGACAAGGGCTACATCTATGCCACGCTGAAAGCTAACGTCAAGGGCGACATACCTACCATAGGATTTATCTCTCACTACGACACCAGCCCCGATTGCTCTGGTACCAACGTGAAGGCACAGATTATAGAGCATTACGACGGTGCCGACATTGAGCTGTCGCCGGGGCGTATATTGTCGCCACAGAAATTTCCCGAACTGCTGCAGCACACGGGCGAAGACCTGATAGTAACCGACGGCACTACCCTACTCGGCGCTGACGACAAGGCCGGCATTGCCGAGATTGTGCAGGCCATGGTTTATCTGCAGCAGCACCCCGAGATTAAGCACGGCAAGATACGCATAGCCTTCAACCCCGACGAGGAGATAGGCATGGGTGCCCAGCATTTCGATGTTAAGAAATTTGGCTGCCAGTGGGCTTACACCATGGATGGCGGCGACGAGGGCGAACTGGAGTATGAAAACTTCAATGCCGCTTCAGCAAAGATTAATATCCGCGGCATCAGTGTGCATCCGGGGTATGCTAAGGAGAAAATGGTGAATGCCAACGCCTTAGCAGCTGAGTTTGCTATGCTGATGCCTCAGGACGAAACGCCGGAGAAGACGGAGGGCTATCAGGGATTCTATCATCTGATAGGTATTCAGTCGAACATTGAGCAGGCCACGCTGGGTTATATCATCCGCGACCATGACCGTGAGCGCTTTGAGCAGCGTAAACGGGTGATTATGGATATAGCCCGCCAGATGAACGAGAAATACGGCGCCGGCACGGTGTCGGTCGTTGTACATGACCAATATTATAATATGAAGGAGATGATAGAGCCGCAGATGCATGTTATCGACCTAGTGCTTCACGCCATGCAGCAGGTGGGCGTGGCGCCCAAGGTGAAGCCCATCCGCGGCGGCACCGACGGTGCACAGCTGTCGTTCCGCGGTCTCCCCTGCCCCAACATCTTTGCCGGTGGGGTCAACTTTCATGGGCCTTATGAGTTTGTAAGCGTTCAAGTGATGGAAAAGGCCATGCAGGTTATCGTCAAGATCTGTGAACTGACGGCCGGCTACAACGAATAACGCCTATAATCTAAAGGGCTATAACATCGCCGGGCAACGGACGAAGTATAAAGCCTAAAATCAAAAAAATCTTAAGTCAAGATGGCCGAACTCGCCCCACTGATACAAGACCTGGCCCTGATGCTCGTCATGGCCGGCATCGTCACGCTGATATTCAAACAGCTGAAGCAACCCTTAGTCTTAGGCTACATCGTGGCCGGATTTCTAGTGTCGCCCCACATGCCCTACACGGCATCGGTGATAGACATGGAGAGTATCCACCTCTGGGCCGACATCGGCGTGATGTTCCTGCTGTTCTCCTTAGGACTGGACTTCTCGTTTAAGAAAATTCTTAAGATGGGCGCCTCGCCGGTCATATCTACGCTGACCATCATCTTCAGCATGTCGATGCTGGGCATCATGGCCGGCCATGCCTTCGGTTGGAGCGAGATGGACAGCATTTTTCTGGGTGGTATGCTTGCCATGTCGTCGACCACGATTATTTATAAGGCTTTCGACGACTTAGGCCTGCGGCAACAGCAGTTTGCCGGCCTGGTGATGTCGGTGCTCATACTGGAAGACATCCTGGCCATCGTCATGATGGTTATGCTGTCGGCTATTGCCAGCGGCAGCAACCCCGACGGCGGTCAGATGGTGGAATCGATTCTCAATATAGGATTTTTCCTCGTACTCTGGCTCGTGGTGGGCATCTTTGCCATACCTATCTTCTTGCGTAGGGTGCGCAAGCTGATTAACAGCGAGGTGCTGCTTATTGTAAGTCTCGGTTTATGCTGTGCTATGGCCGTTTTCTCTACCAAGGTGGGCTTCTCGTCGGCTTTCGGCGCCTTTATTATGGGCAGCATCCTGGCCGAGACCGTCGAGGCCGAACGCATTGAGAAGCTTGTGGAGCCGGTGAAAAATCTCTTCGGAGCCATCTTCTTCGTCTCTGTAGGTATGCTCGTCGACCCGCATATCCTCGTGGAGTATGCCGTACCTATCGCGCTGCTGGTGCTCACCATCCTCGTGGGACAGTCAGTGCTGGGCTCACTGTCGTTCATGCTTGCCGGCGAGAGCCTGAAATCGGCCATGCGCTGCGGATTCTCAATGGCGCAGATTGGTGAGTTTTCGTTTATCATTGCCTCGCTGGGCCTGTCTTTAGGCGTTATCAGCGACTTCCTATACCCGGTAGTGGTGGCCGTATCAGTCATAACCACTTTTCTCACACCTTACATGATACGGTTCGCCACACCGGCTTATAACACACTGGAGCAGCATCTGCCCCGGCGATTCATCCGCCTGCTGAACCACCTTTCAACGAGCCGCACTGACAGTGGCGGACAGAGCCTGTGGAAACGGCTGCTGATGCAGATGTGCGCCTACACCGTGGTCTACAGCATCCTCTCGTCGGCCACTGTGGCATTGTCGTTCGCCTTTCTGCTGCCCGTCATCCAGCGCGTCTTGCCTGATGATGTCTGGTACTGGTCGGGCAATGCGCTGACAGGGCTCATCACCGTTATCGCCATAGCACCTTTCCTCAGGGCCATGGTCATGAAAAAGAACCACTCCGAGGAGTGGAAAACCCTCTGGTCAGAAAGCAGCCGCAACCGTCTGACGCTGCTGTTCACCATCCTTGTGCGCGCCGTCATCGCCATGACCTATATCTTCTACATCTGCAACCACCTGAGCCGCTTCAGCAATGCCATCGGCATTACCATCGGCATCGTCGTTTTGCTGCTGATTATCCTATCGCGGTCGGTCAAGAAGCGCAGCATCACCTTGGAACGGCTGTTCCTGAACAACCTGCGGTCGCGCGACATCGAGGCTCAGGTGCACGGCAAGAAGCGCCCGCTCTATGAGGGTAAACTCCTGGACCGCGACATACATATTGCCGACTTCGACGTGCCAGCCGACTCGCAGTGGATGGGACAGACGCTGAAACAGCTCAGTTTGGGACATAAGTACGGCGTACACGTGAGCAGTATCATGCGCGGCGGCCATAGGCTGAATATTCCCGACGGCGACTACATCATCTTCCCCGGCGACCGCTTGCAGGTCATCGGCAGCGACGAACAGCTGGCCAAGCTGAGCCAAGCCCTAAAAGACGAAGTGCTGGGCGAGGAGACCGATGTTGAAGCCCGCGAGATGAAGCTGCGGCAGCTCGTCATCGACGCCGACAGTCCATTTGTGGGCAAGACGTTGGAAGAGAGCGGCATACGCAGCCTTTACAGTTGCATGGTAGTAGGCCTGGAGGAAGGTAAAGAAAACCTGACGCCCGTCAACCCCAAGCGACGATTTGTAGAGGGCGACATCATCTGGGTGGTGGGCGAACAGGAGTCGCTCAATGCACTGATAGGATAGATGTGCTTTTCAAGGAAAGAGGAAAAAAGAAGAAAGATAGAAGAGGAACAATGAGGGGACTACCTAATCATATCAGTTGCGAATGATATGGATGTATTGGCTGTAGGAAATAAACCGGCCTCCCATGGAGCGTAGGTGAGGCGTCTCAAACTGGCAGTCAATAAGCTGTCCGCCATTGGCTTCATAGATTTGTGCCAGATGGATAAGGGCAAGCTTTGATGTATTGGGCTCCAGCGAAAACATACTTTCGCCAAAGAACGATGAGCCGAGAGCCACGCCATAGAGACCGCCGACGAGACGGCCGGTGGCGTTCCATACCTCAATACTGGCAGCAAATCCCTGATGGTGAAGCTCGGTATAGGCTTTGATGATATCAGGGCCGAGCCATGCACCGTCGTCAATGCTGCGATTCTGGGCGGTGGCACAGCCACGGATAACACCGTCGAAGTCGCGGTTGACGGTAACGGTGTACTGCTGGCGTCTGATGAGTTGCCGCATGGTGTGGCTGACGTGTATCTCGCCGGGAAAGATGACAAAACGCTGCTGAGGACAGTACCACAGAGGCTCCTTTTGACAACGGAAAGAGAACCAGGGGAAGAACCCGTACGAGTAGGCTAAGATGAGGCGGTCGACGCTAAGGTCGCCGCCAACGGCTACCAGTCCGTCGTCGTCGGCCAGATGAGGGTCGGGAAACCATAGGTTATTATCTAATTGGAATACCAAGGGAATTTTACTATTTACTATTTACTGATTTACTATTTACTATTTACTGATTTACTATTTACTATTTTCGTTTTGCAGATTTCCGTTTTACAATTTTCGCTTTGGCGAGAGCAATCTGGCCGTCATCAACGGTAATGCTGACGATGCCCCCATTTTTCAGCGTGCCGAAGAGGATTTCGCGGGTGAGCAGCGGTTTGAGACGCTGCGTGATGACGCGGTCCATTTCGCGCGCACCATATTCGCGGGTAAAACCTTCGCTGAGTAGCAGTTCGAAGGCACTGTCACTAACGGTCATTTCCACGTGCTTGGCGGTAAGTTTCTTTTGCAGTTCGCCAAGTTTCTTGCGCAGGATGAGACGAGCCATCGTGAGATCCATATCGTTGAAGACCACGGTGGCCGACAGACGGTTGATGAATTCAGGCTTGAAGATCTTCTTCACCTGACGTAGCATCGCCTCACCACGCGAGGTATTACCCGTAAAGCCGATGTTAGCCTGAGCAGCATGCTGGGCGCCGGCGTTAGAGGTCATGATGAGAATGACGTTGCGGAAGTCGGCCTTGCGCCCCTTGTTATCAGTAAGTCGCGCGTAATCCATCACCTGTAGCAGGATGTTATAGATATCCTGGTGAGCCTTCTCGATTTCGTCGAGCAGCAGCACGCAGTTAGGTGTTTTGCGAATGGCATCGGTGAGCAGGCCGCCGTCTTCATAGCCCACATAGCCCGCCGGCGACCCTATGAGTTTTGCAACGGTGTGCTTCTCGGTGTATTCGCTCATGTCGAAACGCAACAGTTCAATGCCTAACTGCTTGGCAAGCACTCGCGCCACCTCAGTCTTGCCAACGCCCGTAGGCCCGACAAAGAGCAGCGAGGCCAGAGGCTTGCCATCGTCGAGCAGACCGGCCCGCGACATTTGCACAGCCTCCACCACCTGGCGGATGGCCTCCTCCTGACCGTAAATCTGGGCTGAGAGCTGGGTGTTGAGAGCAGACAGCCGCTGCATATCATCATCGTCGCTGCTCATAGCCAGGGCATCAACCTTGCAGGTTTTTGCCAGCACGCTGGCGATGTCTGCCTTCGCGATGACCGCCCCCGAGCCGTCGGCAGCAGCCCCGGCTTCATCAATGAGGTCGATGGCCTTGTCTGGCAGAAAGCGGTCGTTGACATATTTGGCACTGGCATCCACGGCAAAGTCGACGGCCTCGGCGGCATAGCTCACACCGTGGAACTTCTCATACGTTGGCAGTAACTGTCTGAGAATATGTTTGGCCTCATCGACTGTGGGCTCGGCAATGTCGATTTGCTGGAAGCGCCGTACCATGCCTTTAGAGCGCGAGAAGTAGCGGTTGTATTCCTCATAGGTGGTACTGCCGATAAACCGGACAGCCCCGTTTTCAAGATAAGGCTTCAACATGTTGGACGCATCCATGGCACTGTCACTTGTAGCGCCGGCACCGACGAGTGTATGTATCTCGTCGATATAAACGATATTAGCCCCGCGTTGGCGGCCGTCGCTGTCAGGTTGGCTGCTCTCTCCGACAATACCGTCCATAATGATTTTCAGCCGTTTCTCAAAGTCGCCACGAAACTGTGTGCCTGCCAGCAGTGTGCCCATGTCGAGCTGGTAGATATGGCTGCCGCGCAGACGGTGGGGTACCCTACCCTCTTCTATCATCTGAGCCAGTCCCCATACGAGAGCCGTCTTGCCTACACCTGGTTCGCCAACATGCAGGGGATTGTTCTTGTCGCGCCGACAGAGCACCTGAATGGTGCGCTGCAACTCCTGTTCACGTCCTATCAGTGGATTGTGGTTTTGGTACTGGTCGTTCATACAGGTGACGAGGCGCCGCCATGGCTGTTCATGCGGAGTTCGCTGATGGGTGTTTTTTGGGATATTTTCCCAATCATCGTCGAGTGTAGAAAGGCTGTCGTCGATAAAATCGTCATCGTCGATGTCTTCATCGTCGTCGCCGAGTTCATCATCAAAATTATTAGGTGTAAGGCTGCCATCAAGAATATCGTCCATTTCGCAGGCGCTGATGAGTTGACTGATAAAGTCGCTGTCTGCACCGTTGAGCGCCTGTTTCAGGAGATAGCAGGCCCAGGAGTCGTCGATATGAAGTAACCCCATCACAAGATGCGGAATATCAAGATTCCTGGCGCTGCTAAAATATACCTGCTGGCAAGCAATCTCGATGACGCGCTGCATCTGTATCGATGTTTCAGGCTCATAGTCTGTACCTTCGGGCACCCGCTCAACGGTTTTCAGATGCTGTGACAGTTGCTGTTGGAGGGTGAGGGGGGTGCTGAAATAACTCAGGGCATGGGTAAAGTTATATTCCTGCGTGAGTGCAAAAAGCAGATGTTCAGGCATGATGAATTCATGTCTGCTTTCCTTGCTGCACAACATAGCTTCATGGAGTACTAATGAGGCTCTTTGGTTCTGTTCTATTTCTGCCATGACATGTAAGATTTACTCTTCAGGTTCTACGGTAAGGCGCAGTGGATAGCCGGCTTCGCGGGCCATCGCCGTAGCTTTGCGCACTTTGGATGAAGCTATATCATAGGAATAGACACCTACTACGGCCTTATCCGAATGATGCACCTGCAGCATGAGAGCGTGAGCATCGGCCTCAGATTTGAAGAAAACCTCGATGAGCACCTTCACCACAAAATCCATAGTAGTGAAATCGTCGTTAAAAATAAATACTTTATAGCGCCGGGGCTCACGCAAGTCAGTGCGCTGGCGCTCGCGAATACTTGTTTGTTCTTTTGCCATTAATTTAGTATAGAAAGCCGAAGAGCCAGAGGGGTATCTGGCTGTTGTTGCTTATTTCAGTGTTATAGCGTGTGTAGATAATGTCGGGATGCTGACGCTGGCGGCTATGATTCTCGGCATCGCAGATACGGAACTTGAGCTTGGAATCCACCAGATAGAAGTTGTCGCGGGGGTGCTGACACACCTGATGATCTTTCCACAGAGCATTGACAAAGAAAGTCTCCATGGCTACCTGACGGTCTACGTGTATGGGATAGATGGCATAGAGGAGGTTAGAGTTGTGGAGCATCACTTTGGTAGGCTTTTTGGGAAATTGCTCTCCGGGCGGATAAATCATGTTGAGCAGGCGTGCATCGGCTAGATACTTGATATAGTTCATCACCGTGGCGCGGCTGGTCTCAATATCATTAGCCAACTGCGACACATTGGGAGCCTTGGGTCCCTGCTCGGCAAGCCGATAGAAAAGTTTCTTAATCTTAGGCAGGTACTTCAACTCAATCTGCTTGATAAGCAGAATGTCCACCTCGGTCATCATGTTCATCGTCTTGAGCAGATTCTCGGAGTAATTGCGATGTTCCTGGAAAAAAGGATAGAATCCGTGATGGATATAGTCCTGGAAATAGCGACGTGGCGACACGTGTGGAAGTATCTGCTTGACAATGTGCTCATGGTCGGCAAGTATCTCGTCGAGAGTGTAAGGTGTAAATTGATTGCCGGTAAGCAGGTTGATGAACTCGCGGAATGAGAAGCCGCGGAGGTTATATGACTGTACGATGCCGTTGAGTTCAGGGTTTTCATCCTTGAGTCGCATGACGGAGGAGCCCGTAAACACAATTTTCAATTGTGGATAGAGGTCGTAGCACTTACGCAGCTCCTGGCTCCAGTCTGTCTGCTTAAAGACCTGGTCAATGAGCAGTGTGCGCCCGCCGTTATGATAGAAGTCGCCCGCAAAATCGGCAATACCGCGTCCCTGGAAATAGAAGTTGTTCATGTTGATGTAGAGACACTGACGGTCGTCAAGCTGGAAATGCTCTTTGGCATACTGCAGCAGGAAAGTGGTTTTGCCCACGCCTCGCGTGCCCTTGATACCTATCATGCGATGGTTCCAGTCAATCTCGTCCATCAGTGTGCGGCGGACGGGGGCATTGGTATGTTCTACGAGATATCGGTGAGTACGAAAGAATGGTTCCATAGTGGGTGTTGGATGAAGGGTGACGGGAGATTAGAACTTATAGGCGAGTGAGACGGTCCACCAGCGTCCCTTTTGCGGCACAAGCTTGGTATTCATGCCGCTGAGATAGCCTTTGGTGTTGAAGAGGTTGTGGACGTCTATGCCAAATGTGAGATGTCGCAAGGTATAATTGGCGCCGATGTTAACCAGAAATCGTGCATCGATGTCAGCCTCGTAAATGGAATGATCGTATGCCTCGTTAACCTTTGAAAGCCAATAAAAATATTCCTCGTCGGCAGGAGTGAACTGCGCGACTTTCTTAACATATTTCATGGCGTTGATAAGCTGTGCGACATCAGAATTGTAGGTGGTCTGAGAGCCGGTATAGGAAAGGTGTGAATAGAGGTTCAGACGGTCAGTAGGTTTCCACCCGAGCACGAGGTTGCCCATGATGCCCGGTGTATTATTGTTGGAGTCAATGTCGCGTTCTGAGAAACTGAGTCCGATAGTATGTATCCGCGAGACGTTAAGGTTGGCCGTGAAGCGCCGCCATTGGTAGTTGGCCATCAGCTCCAGACCCAGCGTCTTGTTGGTGCCTTGGTTGGTGTACTCTATGATTTTAGTCACAATCATGTCGTGGGCTGCGTTATAGAAAGCATTGAGCTCGACGTTGAGCCCGGGAACCCATCCCAGAGAGGCGAAGGTGAGCTGGAAAGAGTGCAACGACTCAGAGTTCAGCGTGTTAAGCGAGGGATCAATGCCGTTGATGCTATAAAGGAAGCTATTAGTCTTGCGATAGAGATAAGGGGCATCAACAAAAGCCTTGGAATAGCTGAACTTCAGGTTCCACTTGGGTTGCAGGAAGATAAGTGCGGCACGTGGTGAAAACTCGTTGATGTTGCTCTCCGTTCGCACCTTGTGGTCGTAGCGCAGTCCGGCATTGAAGATGATGGGCCCCCACTGATGTTTGAGTTGCAGAAAAGCATTGTAATAGTTCTCATGCCCCAGGCCGAGGTCGGTAATCTTGGAACTCTCGGTGAATGTCTTGTTATAATCGTAGCCCAGGACGTAGCGCACGTCGTCGAGTTCGAAGTGGCTGTACTCTACGCCGAAGGTGAGTGACCCTTTGTGGCGCGCGCTGTTGACATAGTGGTAGTCACCCTTTAGTTGTCCGCCGTAGGTCTGCTCCTGACCGTTTATATATCGTGAGAGTCCTGAGGCGTTAATGGTTTCTACGTTGTCCGCTCCAGAAGAGAAATACTGTTCTGCCGAGAATAAGGAGAAAAAGTCGGGCAGTGCTGTTTCGCTGATAACCTGATAGTGAGTGAGGTCGCTGTTGTCGTAGGTGATTTTGGCGTCAATGCTGAACTTTCTGGTAATCGGCAATTGGTAGCTGAGGTCGGCATGGTGCGACCGTATGGCATAGCTTGGGAAGATGCCGTTGTAAGTGCGGTATCGGTCGTGGTAATAGGGTCTGGCAAGCGTCGACATGGTCAGTGGCTGCACAATCTGCGAGAAACGTGTGTTGTAGAAAAACTGTAATCCGCGCCACCGCAGCTGCAGTCCGAAGTCATGAGTAGGCTTTGAGCCTACACGCCCCACGTCAACGCTATTTAAGTTAAAGTCATCGGAGAGCTGGTCTGACGGCACACTGCCCTTCTCTCCGCTGGCCCTGTAGATGCTGCCCCATGTAAGCAGGTCGAGGTCGAAATAGTGCTTCCCCAGCATCAGGTCTCCGCGCAACTGTCCATTGTTGCCTACGGCGGCCTTGGCAACGACCCCGTCAACATCGACACCTTGCTTGGTGATGAGGTTGACAACAGCGGTGAGCGCCACACCGCCATAGAGCGACGATGCCGGACCGCGCAACACCTCTATCTGCTTGATTTTCTCGAGGCTGATGCTGAAGTCGGGCGATGCGGTGTTGGTACAGTAGCTGTTCAGGCGGTGACCGTTGATCATGACGAGTATTTTCTCCTGGCTGTTGCTATAGATACCTCGCATAGCTATGTTGATGTCGGTATTACTGTCAATGATATGCATACTGGGCACGTAGGCGGCAAGCACCTCCTGCAGGTTACTTGCACCGCTGTTGCGAATCATCTCTTCCGTAATGAGCGTCGTGGGCACGGGCACCTCGCTAAGATTCTCAGCCTGATTGGAGGCTGTGGTGATGGTGTATCCCCTACCCTGCTTCAGGCGTCCTATGAGCTGCTCAAAGCGTGCGGGGTCACTTACAGAGGTGTAATAAGGGTTGACCTGCAACAGCAGACGGGCATAATAGTCGGTAAGCGCTTCGTCGTCCTTAGCCAGATAGCATAGTGCCAGCATACGATAGGCATTTTGCAGGAGTGTACCTCGATAGCTCGAGACATTGCTCTTGAGCACGTCAATACACTGGTCTAACCGCCCTATCTTATAGTCCTCTTCTGCTTGCGAGAAACTCTGCCGTAGTTGCAAATCCTCCTGTCCTTGACAGGGGGAAACAGCCAGCAGCAACAAGCATAATATATAAGATGATGTCCGGCTCATGGCTTAAAGGGAATGGTAAAAGTGATAGTGGTGCCTTCGCCCTCGACGGAATCAACAGTGAGCACACCTTCATGCCGGTCTTCTATGATGCTACGGGTGATGCCCATGCCGAGCCCCGTGCCCTGTCCTGAGGGTTTGGTCGAGAAGAAATTATCAAACATGCGTTGCTTCACCTCGGTGCTCATGCCTATGCCGTTGTCGGCAAAGGCCATGACAAGTTTTCCGTTATTTAGCGATACGGAGACTTCTATCGTTGGCTTATAGGTTTCTGGAGCCGTTTGTGCTTTGTGCCATACGGCATAGGTGGCGTTGTTCATCACGTTGAGCACGGCACGGCTCAAGTCCTGCGGTATGACTTTACACTGTGGGATAGCCTCCTGATAATCCTCATGGATGGTAACGTTGAAGCCCTTGTAATTGGCACGCATGGCATGATAGGCCAGCCACACGTACTCTTTTACGAGATGATTCACGTCAGTAGGCAGGAACTCGCCCTCCTTGCCGCGCGACATGAGCAGTATGCCGTGCATGATGTCGAGGGCACGTTCGCTATGTTCCACAATCTTCGACATATTCTCCTGCAGGTCGGCAACGATGTCGTCAATCTCCTCGCGATCTTCAGTCGAGAAGTTGTTTACGTTGTCCTCGACAATGTCTTGCAGTTCTTTCAGCAGCTTATCAGACATCTTGCTGAAATTGATGACGAAATTCAGCGGATTCTGAATCTCATGGGCGATACCTGCACTGAGGGTTCCCAGCGCTGCCAGTTTCTCCTGCATCTTCAACTGCTCTTTGAGCTTCACAACTTCCTGTTCCATAATTTCATGATTTTAAGAGAGGCAATGTGATAGTAAACTCCGTAAAGTCGCCTTTGCGTGACTTCACAGTAATATCACCCCCATAGTTCTGAATAATCTCCCTACTCAGATAGAGGCCTACACCGGCGGCCTCGGCAGTGGTCTTAGTAGTAAAGAAGGGGTCGAATATCTTGTTGATAATGGTGTCTTCGATACCTATGCCGTTATCGTAGATGATAAGTGTTACCTTATCCTGCTGCACCGCTGCGGTCAACTTTACTTCGGGCGAGAAACTCATTCGTTGGGCTTTCTTCACCACGGCATAGACGGCGTTGGCCAGTAGGCTCATAAACGTTTTACTGAGCTGCTCAGCATTGGCCTTGACGAGTAACTCTGTAACCTGACAATCCAGCGATGTCTGAATGTGATATTGGCTGATGTCGTTGGTGAAGTATGTACGCAGCATTTCCATATCCTGCTGCAGCAGGGCTGTCAGTTCAACGGTGGTGATACCTCCGCTGCGGTCCTTGAGCATTTCCTCCATGGCCTTCAGCGTGCGTGTGGTATGCTGGCCGTGCTCGCCGACTTTCTGCAGATTGCCGCGCAGCATACCCAGCACGTCCATGGTGTCTTCGTAATTCTCGGTATCCATGACGTCTTTCTCGTCTTCGATATTGGCTTCAACGTCCTTGACGAGCCCCTCGGAGAGCTTTGAGAAGTTGTTGATATAGTTCAGCGGGTTGAGTATACGGTCTATAAGTCCTTGGGTGAGCTTACCCACGGTGGCCATTTTCTCCTGACGTATAAGCTCGCCCTGAGCGTCGTGCAGTTCGGCGAGGGCTTTTTCCAGACTGATTGATTTCTGCTCAATTTCGTCTTTCTGGCTCACCACCTCAGCCGTACGCTCCTTGACGATGCTCTCCAGGCGAAGCTTGTCTTTCTTCAGACGGATGAGGCGATAGCGCATCAAGCCATAAATAATCAGCGTAATCAGCAGTATATAGACAATATTCATATACCATTGCAAGTAGAAAGGCTTTGCAATAGTGAACTCCATGGATATTTCGTCTGTCATGCTGCCATTAGGTAGCAGCGCTTGGACGGTGATGGTGTAACTGCCCGGCGATAGTCCCAAAAACTCGGCATCCTGATCCTCGTCCCATACACTCCAACTATCATGATTCAACTTGTAGCGATATTTGGTTTTACCCACCATCGACACATAGTCAACAGCGTATGTGAATTTCAAATTACGATCCTTATTCTCCAGTTGGGGCAGCCTCTGTGGCATAATGCCGTATCCCCCCCAGAGTACGCTGTCGCCATTGAGCACCACGGAACGGAAGCGCAATGCTGACTTGGGATTACGCACCAAAGAGTCTATGGCGGCAATGTTAAGCACTATCAAGCCGTTGTCGGAACCTATCCACAACTCATTCTCACGTTGATAGAGTGCGCGTACGGCAACATCCTCTAAGGGGTTGAGCAAGTTGTTGATGTCGTTGAGCCGCTTGCCGTCGTGCCATCTGTAGAGTTTCTTTCCTTCACTGTTGGTCAGCCAAGTAACCCCGACATGATTTGCATACGAATATAAGGGATACGGAAAAGGCGTGGAAGCATCTGACGACACCACTTCAACATTGCCGTCGACTTCCACTATGGTAGCCATTGTTTTATGTCCGTTTACAGTATTGAAATTGGAGGAGTCGCCAGGCGCTTTGTGCATGACCTCGCCAAAAAGATTCTGAATCCATATTCCGCCCTCTTTATCTCTTATGATTTTGGTCACCTTCTCAAGCCTGCACAGCAGTCTGTCATGATGCGAATCCCAGGGGGTAAAATGGAGCCCGTCGAAACAGCCGGTATACAGGCCATTGTCGTCAACGAACAGTGACATAGCACTGGCAGTTGTCAGGTGGCTAACGCTGCCCAATGGAGAAATACAGTAAACGCCGTTTGCCGTGGCAGCTATCAGCCCCCGGCTACACAAACTTAGTTGCCAGCAGCCGTAACCAACGCCGGCAACAGGTACGAAACGGTTGTCGTCGAGCACATAAAGGCCGTCGATTGTGCCAACATACATACGGCCCTTATACGCGGCTATACATTGTACGGCGCTGCGCAGCCCTTCATACTCCGTGAAGCGCATATAGGCCGACACCACGGCAGCGCAGAATATCCCTTTGTCTGTAACGCCCCACAGCATGCCATGATCATTGTAAGCCACATAACTTACATTGTTTGAACAAAGACCGTTAGCTTCTGTCACGCTGTAAAGAGGCTGGCCGTTATCCTTGGATATGATTATTCCGTGATTCTTGGTTATAAGAGCCTTGGTGTGTCGGTCAAGCGGCTCTTCCTGAATGATATTATTCTTAGGTACCACTTTGTGATTCTGTTCTAGAGAGTCTGTCTGTATAACAACTGTCAAGTCCAACTTTAGAGGATTGTTGCTAACACGCTCTAATACAGATATCTTATCATCCTTAACACCATAAATATTACCGTCGCTCGCAAGGAATCGGATAGTGCCGTCTTGCTCCCAAATCTCAATCACTTCGCCATGAAACTGGTTCACCTCAGCTATGCTCCGTAGCGCTAATTCTCCATTGGACTTGGTGATGACACGCCCGAAATAGTCATAGCCTCCTACCCATACCACATCGTGCTGGTCGCGGTAGACCACGGTTATTCTGGAAATACCTGGCGTATAGATTATTCGCCACTCCACCCCGTCGTAATAGAGCAACCCTTCGAAGTTGGCAACAAAGACCGTGCCGTCTGCCCCGATGTCAATATCATAGTTTAGACTGTTGCCATGATACTCCTGTGGCGAGAAATTACGTATAAACGGCAGACCAATGCTCCATGCCGTCATGGAGCACCACAGCAGAGAAGCTATTATCATCAGCTGTCTGATCATGGCGCCACCTCCTTTCGGCTCGGGCTATAGAATGCCTCGTAAGGTATTTTCTTACCTATATAATATATCCATTCTTCTTGCGTAAAGTCGCGCTTGAGTTGCTGTCTGATTTGTTCCACCATCGTAGGCACCGAGATGAGAGTCATTGAGAGGTTGCCGTCACGGTCGCCAACGCAGATATGATTCTTGTTGCCGTCAAAGGTGAAATTGATAGCCCACTGCTCTATATCCAACAGTGTCACGGGGTCAATCTTCTCGCCACTGGTCATCCACTGGCGCAGTGTACCGTCGTAGCTTGCCGAGTAGAGTCGATTGCCATTAATACGCACTCTGGAGATGCGTGAGAGATGGCCTACGAGTCGGCTGACTTTACCGCTTTTACTATCAATCAGGTTAATCACACCGTCGCTCATGCCATAAGCGCTCAAGCCTGTGTTTTTTGATTCAGCAAAGGCTGTCACGGTACCATTCACCGGCACCGGTTTTGATATGACTGTTTCCAACGATTTCACCAGATGCATCATTCCCTTGTCATCAAAAAGTAGCGGACAGTTGTCTCTGCGGGAGGCGAAAGTTACTTTGAAGTTTAATTGGCGGTGGCTTACAATTTTCTGGGATGTGAGGTTAAACAGCGTCAGGTCGTTCTCCGCGATAATCATCAACTGACCGTCACTCATGATACTTAAAGCCATGCAATGCCCCATGTTAGGCAATACTGTCACGCTCTGAATGCCGCCGTCAATATGGCAGGCAATGAGGTGCCCGCTGCGGCTCAGGGCATAGATGGTGCCGTCCTTGGCCACATAGACGTCGCGGAAGTCATAGTCGCTGTTGCTAACCAGCACCCTGCTGCTGAGGCTGCCGTTACTCTGTAACTGATGAGCCATCACCTCACCAAAGGTGCTGATGGTGACGAATCGGCTGTTGCTGCCGGGCAGATAGGAAATATTAGTAAGCATGCCAGAATGAATAGACCACGACCGCTGGCTCTGACTGCTCTGCGTAACAGCCCTGAACACTGCCGGATAATACACATCGCCACTATAGCGCGACGTATATTGATAAGAGGCATAGGCTAAAAGATTAGCCAAGTCAGCATTGCCCGACTGGACTTGGATAGTAGCCAGTGAGCCTAAGGATCGGCCTAAGGCGCGATAGGTCAGCGTATCGGCTACGCGCTTGGAGTATTCTGCCTCCATGCGCTGATGCTCGGCAGTCTGCCGCTCGCTTTCAGCCACTTGCCGCGCCTCCTGAGCCTGGCGCTCTGAAGCTACTGCCTGCTGCTGGGCTATCAGTGCATGCTGGCGTTCCACTTCTGAGCGCTGGCGCATGATTTCTGCATTGTGCTTCTCTTGAATGGCAACCTCACGCTGCTCGTCGCTGATGGATTTCTGCTGGAGAGCTATCTCTTCCATCTGGCGGCTCACACTACGCAAAATCATCGAACGTGCTTCCTGCTTCTCGAGTTCAGCCACCTTCGATGCCAAGGTTTCGGCGCGCCGGTATTCTTCTAACCAGCCTCCGAATCCTGCCACCGACGATACTGTCAATACCCCTCCGGCAACAACTTCTATGATGTTTCTTTTGTTCAACGCTATTTAACGGGAAATGACTGTTATTGTAAGGTGCCTCTTCAGTGCCGTTTCATTACCAGCACAGTGATATCGTCACTCTGCTCCGCATGATCAACGAAGGCAGCCACATCGTTCTTCACTGCTGATACTATTTCTTGGCAGTTCTTGGAGGCCACAGTGGGTAACAGAGCCTCTAACCGCTGCTCACCATACTCTTCGTTGTTGATATTCATGGCCTCGGTCACGCCGTCGGTAAACATCACCAGCGTGTCGCCATTGTCCAGATGCAACTCACCTTCGTGGAACTCTATACCGCCAATGGCGCCCACCATGGGGTCTTGCGACATAGGCAGCATCTTCACTGCGCCGCTATCCGTGAGCATATAGGGCGGGTTGTGGCCAGCATTGCAATAGGTAAGGTCGCCTGTGTTCAGGTTGAAGATGCCGTAAAACACGGTAACGAACATGCAGTCCACGGACTCATCGCTCAGCAGCCGGTTAGAGTAGGCTATACACTCCGCCGGACTGCCGCCTCGTATGCCTGTGGCGCGTATGAGCGTGCGGCTGACGGCCATGAAGATGGCAGCGGGAATGCCCTTGCCGCTGACGTCGGCAATGAGGATTCCTATATGGTCGTCGTCGATGCGGAAGAAGTCGTAGAAGTCACCGCCTACGTCCTTCGCCGGTGTCATTGATGCTGCAATGTCTATCTTGTCGGCATCTTCAGGAAACGGCGGGAACTGGCGTGGCAAGATGGCCTGCTGTATCTCGCCGGCCACTGCCAGGTCACCCTTAAGCGACTCCAGCTGAGAGTGCTCCTTCTGCATGCGGTGTACGTAATCAATCTGTTCTATGGCTTTCTCTATGGTCACACTCAGGTCGTCCAGGTCAATGGGCTTCGTGGCGAAGTCGAAGGCACCGTTGTTCATGGCTTGGCGGATATTGCCCATGTCACCGTAGGCTGAGACCATGATCACCTTCAGCGCGGGGTTGCGCATCTCGTTGATCTTGGCCAGCAACGTCAGGCCGTCCATCTCGGGCATGTTGATGTCCGACAGGATAATCTCAATGTCGGGGTGCTTCACCATCATCGTCAACGCTTCCAAACCATTGTGGGCAAATACGAACTCATATTCACCCTTACGTATCTTTCTCCTAAAATATTGTGTCAACAGCAACTCGAGGTCCATCTCGTCGTCGACACTCAGAATCTTTACCATCTTGTTGATTTACGATTTACGATATTTACGATTTACGATTTATTACACAAAGGCAATCGTCAGGCCGGCCATGACTATGCTCACCATCGACATCAGCTTGATGAGGATATTCAGGCTGGGACCACTGGTATCCTTGAACGGGTCGCCAACGGTGTCGCC
>AUXO014077159.1_pt1 | contig 17474 bp, 15 predicted proteins | sample 768731 | NCBI WGS metagenome assembly AUXO01 (sample SAMN02715735, study PRJNA202380) | gut metagenome | biome: sheep rumen | host: Ovis aries | place: New Zealand: Palmerston North
ATTAAAGTTGATGTTAGAAAAGATAGTTATGATGAATTAGTTAGTTCTTTGGTAAGAAAATTGAATATTAATAATAGTGATATTGTTGATGTAAATATAGTTAAAAGAAGTATTGATGCTCGTCACAAGGATAATGTTTATTTTATTTATGAGGTTGATGTTAATTTAAAGAATGAATCTAAGATTAAATTAGGTGGAGATATTTTAAAGAGTGTTAATGAGAAATATTCTTTTGAACCTAGTGGTTATGATTATTTAAGTAATAGGCCTGTTATTGTTGGTAGTGGACCTTGTGGACTTTTTTGTGCATATGAGCTTGCTTTACATGGATATAAGCCTATTGTTTTAGAACGTGGAGAGGATATGGATAGAAGAGTTAAAACTGTATTGGATTTTTGGAATAATGATAATTTTAAAAGTAATTCCAATGTTCAGTTTGGTGAGGGTGGTGCTGGAACTTTTTCTGATGGCAAGTTATCTACTCAAATAAAGGATAAAAATAATCGTATTCGTGAAGTTTTGGATGTTTTTATTAGTAATGGTGCGCCTAAGGATATTGGATATGATTTTATGCCTCATATTGGTACTGATAAGTTACGTGATGTTGTTAAGAGTATGCGTAATAAAATTATTTCTTTAGGTGGAGAGTTTAGGTACAATTCTTGTTTAACTGATATTAATATTTCTAATAATAAGGTTGTTAGTATTGTTGTTAATGATAGTGAAGTTATTTCTTGTGATGTTTTAGTTTTAGCTATTGGACACAGTGCTCGTGATACTTTTAGAATGTTACATTCTAAAGGTATTGATATGTGTAATAAGCCGTTTGCAGTAGGAATTCGTGTTATGCATTTTCAAGATATGATTAGTTATAATCAATATGGGGAGTTTTATAAGTATTTAAAACCTGCTAGTTATAAGCTTACTTATAATAGTAATGGTAGGGGTGTTTATTCATTTTGTATGTGTCCTGGTGGATATGTTGTTAATGCTTCTAGTGAAGAAGGGCGTCTTGTTGTTAATGGTATGAGTAATCATGAGAGAGAAAGTGGTATCGCCAATAGCGCTATTGTTGTTACTGTTAATGAGTCTGATTATGGTAATGAATTATTTGATGGTGTTCATTTTCAAGAAAAGTTAGAAGAGTGTGCTTATAGAATAGGAAATGGTTTTATCCCTGTTCAAAGGTATGGTGATTATGTCAATAATGTAAAGTCTAATAATTTTGGCAAAATATTACCTATGATTAAAGGAAAATATACTTTTTCTAATTTGAATTTATTGTTTGATTCTTCCATAAATAGTTCTATTCGTGATGCTTTTGATTATTTTAATACTAAGATTAAAGGTTTTAATGATGGTGATACTGTTCTTGCAGGTGTTGAGTCTCGTACTTCTTCTCCTATTAAGATTTTAAGAGATGATAATTATGAATCTAATGTATTAGGAATCTATCCTGCAGGTGAGGGTGCTGGGTATGCTGGTGGAATTGTTTCTGCTGCTGTTGATGGTATTAAGGTTTTTGAAAGTATTACAAGTAGGTATAAAAGTTATTAATTGTTTTAAAAAGCATATATTGATTTTATTGATATATGTTTTTTTGTGTGCTAATATTAATATAGGTGTTTTTATGAAAGATATAAATATTTTAATTTCTATTGATGATAGTTATTTGAATCACGCTATTGATATGATTTATTCTTTGAGTATTCATAATGATTATTTTTTTAATATTTATTTGGTTTATAGTGATTTATCTGATTCTTCAATAGATATTTTGTCTAAATTTATTTCTGATAAAAAAATAGGTGTTTTGAAATTATATCATTTTGATTCTAGCAGATATAATTTTCCTTTATTTATTGATTATATAAGTGTTTCTACATATTTTAGGTTATTTGCGCCTTTTATTATTGATGAAGATATAGATAGGCTATTATATTTGGATTGTGATATTATATGTACCGGAGATATTAGTGAGTTATATAATTGTGATTTTGACGATAATGTTTTTGTTGGTTGTAAGAATATGTTAGATGTTGATACAAGCTATTATAATTTCATTTTTAATGAGCGTTTAGATATGTCAGTTGATGATGTTTATATAAATGCTGGTGTATTATTGATTAATATAGATAAATATAAGAATATGGCTAGTATGGATTCAATATTAAGTTTTATTAATAATAATAAGGATCTTTTATATTTTCAGGATCAAGATGTTATTAATAAGTATTTTTATGGTCATATTAAAGTTGTTGATAATAAATATAATTATCAAATTAATGGTGTTGCTTGTGGATGTGAAACTTTTGATAATTGCCTTGTTCATTATTCTGAAAGTATGAAGCCATGGGATCCTCATTATTCTCATCCTAATAAGGCAAGAGATTATTATAATTTTTTAAGACAAAAAGGTGATTTAAAGGGCTTAAGACAACTTATTAATTTTCATTTTATTAATAGTGCGAATGAACTTTACGATTATATTGTTAAAGATTAGGGGTTTTTTATGATTGATATTATTATTCCTGTTTATAATTCGTTTGATTTTTTGGATAGAGCTTTATCTTCATTAGTATGTCAGTTAAATGCTGTTGATTTTAAAGTTTATATTATTGATGATGCTTCGACTTGTGATTATGATTCTATTATTGATTTTTATAGTAAAAGCTTAAATATTATTTATGATAGGCTTGATAAGAATGTTGGTCCTGGTGGCGCTAGGAAGCATGGCGTAGATATTTCTTCTGGTAAGTATATTATATTTTTAGATAGTGATGATATTTTTGCCTCTCCACTAACTGTTTTTGATTTGTTTTCTTTTATAGAAGATGGTTATGATGTTGTTTGCTCTGTTGTTTTAGAACAGCTAGATAATGGTTTTAATCTTTATAAAAATGACAATGTTGGTTTACATGGTAAGATTTATCGTAGATCCTTTTTGTCTTTGAATGATATTAATTTTACAGGGATGAGATCTAATGAAGATAATGCTTTTAATTCTTTAATTAAGTTGTGTGGTGGTAAATATGGATTCTTGGATAGGGTTACTTATTTTTGGTGTAATAACAAGAGGTCTTTAACTAGAGTTGATCCTTTTCAAAATTTTATTATTGATATGAATAATTATTGTTCAAGTACTTTATGGGCTCTTAATGAATCTATTCAAAGAAATATATTTAGTAATATTGAGTTATTCTGTATCGAGTTTTTTATAAGTATCTATAATAGATATAGTAGTTTTGATTATCAATTGATTTATGATAATATAAATGAAAGTTTTAAAGATGTTTATAATATTTATGATAAATATAAGAGTGATGATATTGATAATGTTATTATTAATAATGCACTATATGAGGATTATCATAGTATAGTTGATGATTTTCATTCTTTTATTGAGGTGATGGTTAAGTGACAGATGTTGAACGTAAGGAGAAAGGATTATTGTTTTTACCTTATGGCGATGATGAAAAAAAAGAGTCATTGGGTTTAGTGGATGAGTTTAATAGGACTTCTGTAAATGATATTGAAAAGCGTATTTTTTTAATTGATAAAATGTTTGGTTCAGTTGGCTCTTGTTTTGTTGAACCACCAATTCATTCAAATTGGGGTTTGAGGAATGTTCATGTTGGTAATGGTGTTTATATTAATTTTAATGTAACATTTGTTGATGATGGAAATATTTATATTGGTGATAATGTTTTAATTGGACCTAATGTTAATATAATTACTTCTGGTCATCCTATTAATCCTTATTTACGTAGTAAAAAGTATTTATATGTTAAAGATGTTCATATAGGAAATAATGTTTGGCTTGGTGCGGGTTCAATTGTTTTGCCTGGTGTTAGTATTGGTGATAATAGCGTTATTGGAGCAGGAAGTGTTGTTACTAAAGATATTCCTTCTAATGTTGTAGCTGTTGGAAATCCTTGCCATATTTTGCGTGAAATTAGTGAACATGATGATATATATTTTTATAAGGATGAGATTATCGATTGGGATAATTTGTAAAGTGTGATTTTTTTTGTTTTGATTTTATTGACTTTTTAATAAATTGTGTGTTATTATCCTAAATAGATAGGGTAAAGTTCTATCATGAATGGAGGAATATAAATGAATAATGGAATGACTGGTTTTAATCCTGAGCTTGTTGCTCAAACAATTAGAAGGGTTCAATCTGCATATGAAAATACTGTAAATGCTTTCTTTGATGGAATGCAAAATAAGTTTGTTAATCGTATGTCTGAAATATGGGCTTGTAATGTAGCAGTTGATTTTTTTAATACTGTTGTAAAGGAGCAAGTTGATAATATTATTGGTGATTCTAATAGAGGCGGAATAACTATGGTATTTAATAGTGTTGTTGAAAGTATTAATAGTGCTGCTATTACTTGGGCAGGTGATACTCAATCAGAGTATCAAAGCCAATCTTTAAATGTTATTACTAAGAGTTTAGATGTTAGTAATGTACGTGAAAACATTAATGGAATTAGAGGTATTGATTTGGAGGCAGTTCAAGGTATTACTTCTCAATTAAGTGATATTCTTAGTGATACTACTACTGCTTTGAATTCTGCTATTGAGGCTGTTAGAGATAGTGGATTTGTTGGTGGAGCTCAAGAGAGTAATTTAGTTGATTCTATTAATGTTATTAAAAGAAATATTGAATCTGCAGTTGAATATATCAATTCAGATTGTCAATTAAAGGTTAAAACTACTGTAGAACAATATGAAAATACAGCAGGAAGAATCGCTCAAGCTTTTGCTGGTGAATAAGAATTATAAGTTACCTTTTTGGTGGCTTTTTTTTATTTTTCTTTTTTTTTGCTTTTTATTGTGTTATACTTATTATAATAGGGGTGAGTACTATGAAGATATCATTATTTTTAGTTGAAAAAATATTAGATTTTAGATTACCAAATGAAGTATCTGGTAGTTTTTCTTTTGATGATAAAATGAGTGATAGCAAATTAATAAATATTGATGCTCGTGAAGGTAAATGGGTTTTATATAGTACTAGTGATGTTAAGGTTATTGAGAATAATATAATTGTTGATGATGTTTTACTTGTTCCTAATAATTTTTATGTTGTAAAAAGGGATAATGTTTCATATCTTTTATATGTTAGTTCTGATGATTCTATTATGAAGACATATTCTTATAGTAAGGATACTAAGCTGATTATAGGTAATACTAAATCTTGTAATATTGTTTATGATTGTCCTTTTTTTAATAATTATATGTTAGGAATTTGTTATATTGATAATGATCTTGTTTTACAGAAAAATGATGATTTTTCAGGTAATGTTTATGTTAATAAGAAATCTATTTCTAATTATCCATATGTAATAAAAAATGGCGATGAGCTAAATATTTATGGCTTACGATTATTATTTATTAATAAAATGTTTTTTATTAATAGTGTAAGCAATTTAACAATTTATTCTGATAGCGCTAAAATTATGCCATACCAATTTAATTATTATGAACCTGTTGAGATGGATATAAAAGATGTTGATTTATATAATAAGAATGATTATGCTTCTAAGGCTCCTAGAATTAGAAGAGTAATTGAAACTAAAAAAATTGAATTAAGCCAACCTCCTAGGGATGGCGCTAATAGTGAAATGCCACTTATATTAGTTATTGGCCCTATGTTTACTATGGGACTTGTTTCTATTGTAATGATTATTAATAACTTTATGAGGTTTTCTTCTGGTCAAGGTTCTATTCTTCAAATTGTGATGGGATTTGCGATGCTTTTGTCTTCTTTAGTGTGGCCTTTGGTTATTAATTTATTTAATAAAAGACTTCAAAAGAAGCGTATGAAGAAAATTATTGATAAGTATACAAAGTATTTGGGTGAAAAGTCGAAAGAGTTAAGTGATGAAGCTAAGCTTCAAAAAGTTATTTTACTTGAGAATTTAATTACTGTTGATGAGTGTTTAAATAATATTAAGTCTAAAAATATTAACTTTTGGTCTAAGAGAATTGATCAAAATGATTTTCTTGTTGCTAGAATAGGTGTAGGAAATGAGTTGTTGAATGCTGAAATTCAGTATCCTAAAGAAGGCTTTACTATTGATGAGAGTGAACTAAAAAAACAGGCTGATAAGCTTGTTGAAGATTCTAAATATATTGAAAATGTTCCTATAGGTTATTCTTTTTATGATAATATAATTACCGCTATAATGGGTAATAAGTCTAGAACAGTTAATTTTATTAATAATATTTTGATTCAATTTTTATCTTTTTATAGTTATGAAGATTTAAAGATTGTTACTTTTACTGATGAGAATTCTCCTTTTGATTATTTGCGATATTTGAATCATTCTTTTTCTAATGATAAAAGCTTTAGGTTTTTTTGTTCTGATTATGAGAGTTCAAAAAGTGTTGCTGAGTATTTAAATATTGAGATTAATTCTAGAATTGAGTCTGGAAATGGTGATTCTAAGAATAATAAACCACATTATTTAATACTTGTTGATGATTATGACAAGGTTAAGAGATATGATTTTTTTGAGACTTTAACTGAAAGTGATGGTAATTATGGTTTTAGTTTAATTATATCTGAGAATAGGTTAAGTAAGTTACCAAGTAAATGTAATAATTTTATTATGTTAGATGAAAATCAATCTGGTGTTTTGAAGAATTCTTATGAAAAGCAAGAACAAATTTTCTTTCATGATGAAATTAAGTATAATATAAATATGATGGATGTTGTTAGATATGTTTCTAATGTTCCAATTGAGTTTGAAGAAAGTTTAAATTCTTTACCAAATACAATTTCATTTTTAGAGATGGAAGGTGTTGGTAAAGTTGAACAGTTAAATATTTTAAATAGATGGAGTATGAATGATTCAACTTCAAGTTTGAGGTGCGAAATTGGTGTTGATGAACAGGGAGATTTGATGTATCTTGATTTACATGAAAAGTTTCATGGTCCACACGGTTTGATTGCGGGTACTACAGGTAGTGGTAAGTCTGAATTTATTATTACTTATATTTTATCTATGTGTATTAATTATAGTCCTGATGATGTTTCATTTATTTTAATTGATTATAAGGGTGGTGGTCTTGCTTTAGCGTTTGAGAATAGAGCTACTGGTATTTCACTTCCTCATTTAGCGGGTACAATTACTAATCTTGATAAGGCTGAGATGGATAGAACTTTAGTTAGTATTGATAGTGAAGTTAAAAGGAGACAGGCTTTATTTAATCAGGCTAGAAATCAACTTGGTGAGTCAACTATGGATATTTATAAGTATCAACGTTTTTATCATGATGGTAAGTTAAAGGAACCTGTTTCTCATTTATTTATAATTTGTGACGAGTTTGCTGAACTAAAGAGTCAACAACCTGATTTTATGGATAATCTTATTAGTGTTGCTCGTATTGGTCGTAGTTTGGGTGTTCATTTAATTCTTGCTACACAAAAACCTTCTGGTGTTGTTAATGATCAGATTTGGTCTAATACTCGTTTTAGAGTTTGTCTTAAAGTTCAAGATGAGTCTGATAGTAGGGAAATGCTTAAGAAGACTGATGCTGCTTATTTGAAACAAGTTGGAAGATTTTATTTACAGGTTGGTTATGATGAATATTATGCTTTAGGTCAGTCTGCTTGGTGTGGCGCTAAGTATTATCCTTATGATAAAATTGTTAAACAGGTTGATAAGAGTGTTAATTTTATTGATGATAGTGGTTTTGTAATTAAAAGTGTTCAAGCTTCTAGTGGAATTAGTATTCCTCCTAAAGGTGAACAATTATCAAATGTTATAAAGTCAATTATTGATGCTTCTAATAGTTGTTCAAAAAAATCACGTAAGTTATGGTTGGATAATATTCCCGAGGTTGTTTTAGTTAATAATTTAGAGCATAAGTATAATTATAGTGTTAAACCTTTTGAGGTTGAGGCTATTATTGGTGAATATGATGCTCCTGAGGCGCAAAAGCAGGATATTGTTGTGTTTAATTTTTTAAGTGATGGTAATACTATTATTTATGGTAATGATGGTAGCGAAAGAGAAATGATGATTGATGAGATTATTTATTCTTCTACTAAAGATCATAGTGTTTCTGAACTAAATTATTATATTGTAGATTATGGTTCTGAGTCATTTAGAAGGTATTCTAAATTACCTCATGTAGGTGGTCTTGTATTTATAGGTGATGATGAGAAGTATAATAATCTATTTAAGATGTTAAAGGATGAAATTTTAAATAGGAAGAAATTATTTGCTGATTATGGTGGAGAGTATTTAAATTATATTAATAATAGTGGTAATACTTTACCTTTAAAGGTTGTTATATTGAACAATTATGATTCTATTTATGAAAATAATTCTAGTATATATGATGAATTACCTGATTTAATTCGAGATTCTGAACGTTATGGTATTGTATTTATTATTACTTGTAATGCGATTAATTCTGTTCATAATAGAATTTCTCAAAATTGTCATAATATATATACATTTAGATTAAAGAGTGATAGTGATTATCCTTCTTTATTTGGAACACGTGTAAATGTTGTTTTAAGAGATATGGTTGGTCGTGGTTTATTTAAAAATGATGCTATTCATCAATTTCAAGTTGCCAGCATTGTTGAGGATAAAGATTTGTTTAATGATTTTATAAATGGTTTTATTCGTAAGCAATGTGAGATTAATACTTTAAAAGCTGATATTATTCCTACTCTTCCATCTATTGTTAGAATTGACGATGTTTTATCTAAAATTTCTGATTTACGAAATATTCCTGTTGGTATATCTAAAAATAATTTAGATGTTTCAACTATAGATGTTTTGTCAAATTTAGGTTATATTGTTTGTTCTAATAGGATTGATAATTTGTTAAATTTTTCTAAGAGTTTGATTTCTATTCTTACTGGTTTTAATAATATGGATTTAATTATATTTGATTGTGTTAATGAGCTTGGATTAACTGGTATTAATAATTATTATACAAGTAATTTTGAGTCAATTCTTGATAATTTGATTATTTATTTAGAGAAATTAATTTCTGAGAAGTCTATGAACAGTGGTGTTATATTAATTTATGGTATATCTAAATTTGTATCATCTATAAAAGATAGTAATAAAATTATTAAATTTACTCAACTTATAAAGGATTATGAGAGAATTGGTGTTATTATATTTGATGATTTTAATAGAATGAGAAAGTTTACTTTTGAGAGTTGGTTTACTAATATATTCAATGTTAACAATGGTATTTGGATTGGTAGAGGTGTTACTGATCAAAATCTTATTCATCTTTCAACGGTTTCAAAAGAGATGTCTTCTAATTTAAAGAATGATATGGGATATGTTGTTAATGAGGGATATGGTGAATTGGTTAAGTTTATTGATTTTATAAGTGAGGATGTGGAGGATGATTATGGAGAATAAGGTTTTAGTTAAGTTTATTTTTCCAGATTATGATGTTGATTATGATGTTTTTATTCCTGTTAATGAAATTGTTTGGAAAATAAAAAAACTTGTTATAAAGTCTATTTCTGATTTAATTAATTGTCCTATTGATATTGATAGAAATTATGTTTTTATTAATAAAAATAATTCAAGGATTTATAATAATAATGAAATAGTTATTAATACTGATATTAGAAATGGTTGTGAATTATTAATTATTTTAGGTGAATAGGAGGTTGTATAATGTTAGGTATTAATAAAAATTTAAAGGTTGTTAAAGGAAAATCTTCTTCTAGTAATCATAATGCTAATATAAAAAGACAGATAAAGGGTGTTATGAAAACAAATCTTAATTCTTCTAATTTAAATGTTGCTCGTAGCTCTAAAGTTTTAAATAGAGGACAACAAAGAGTTGAAACTGTAAACGTTTCAACTTCAAATATCCGTAATTCTAGTTCGAGTATTCCTAAGGCAAGACCTAGTTCAAAATCTACATCTTCTCATAATACTTATAGTAGTTCAGTATCTTCAAGTAATGTTAATAGTTCAAGATCTACGTCTATTGTTTCTATTAAAAAGAATGGTTTTGATTCTAATTTTGTTAATAATATGGCAAAGTCATATAATGAAAATACTTCTACGTCAAAGGGACATCAAATTTATAATAATAATGTGAATAAAGTTAGTGATTTAGCTGATATTAATAAAGATTATAAGGATGGTTTTTTTACCAAGCTTACATCAGGTCCAAATGGCGATATTTCTTATTCGAAAGTTATTAATGAGGATGGTATTAGAAAGTATTATTCTTCTAATGGAATATTATTAAAGGAAGTTTTATCTAATGGTAGTGTTCATTTTCCTTCTTATGGTAAGTATTATGATATTAATAAAGATGGTTCATTAACTTATAGGGATGTTTTTATAAAAGATGGTACTTCTGAGACAAAAATGAATTCTACTACATATTATCCTAATGGTTCTGTTTTGGAAAAAAATCGTAGTGATTCTGGTGAGTTAAAAGTTATTTTAACTAATCCTAATCGTAAGGATACTTATTCTTATGGAAGGGATTCTAGTGGTAAAACTTTGTATGAAGATCTTTTGTTACCTAATAATCTTAGAGTCAAGACAACTCTTGGAAAGTATTCTTTAAGCAAAGGTATGAATCGTTTATCTGATGGAACTGGTTATGATATTCTTTCTGATGGAACTGTTAATATGTTAAATGATAATAGAAAAACTGTTTATAGTTATAAACCTGATGGTTCAAGTGTTTCAACTGAGTATTATTCAAATGGTAGGGAAAAGTCTGTTTTGAATTCTGATGGAACTGGTAAGCAGTTTTATGAAAATGGAACTATTGAAAAGGAAATTTTTTCGGATGATAGTTATAAGAATTATAATAAAAATGGTAAGTTAATTGAAGATCATGTTTCAAATGATAATGTTAAATGCTATAATGATGATGGTCATATGACTAAGAATATTGTTGATGGTAATTTACTTTATGATGAGTATGATTCTGGTCAAGTAAAGTTTGATGTTGTTAATAATACTAAGTTTTCTTTTGAAGAGGATGGAACTATATCTTCTATTAATGGTACTTCTGGTAGTTATATAACTGGTATGAAACTTAGAAATAATGGTGAAAATGTAGAGATTTATGATCCTAATTCAGGTGCTATTGTTAAAAATATATATAAAGATGGATCTATGGATGAATATAATTATCAGAATGATATGAGAGGTTATACGCTTTATAGGGCTGATGGTTCTAAAGAGCAATATTATGATGGTAAAATCGTTTCTAATACTGTTGTATCAAATAATATTGAGAGTACGTATGCATATAATCCTGATGGTAGTAAGTATTTAAATGCTGTTAAAGATTTATCTAATAATAGTGGAACATTCTATAGACAAGATGGATCTGTTTATTCTAAGCAATATGGTGATAATGCTGAATTTTATGATACTCAAGGTAGATTGTATGCGTTTAAAGAGGGAAATATAAAAAAAACGTATACATTTAAGTCTGATGGTAGTCAATATGTAAGTAATGTTCTTGATTATTCTACAAATGAGAATATAAATTATGATGAATTTGGAAATGTTATTTAATGGGGGTGATTTTATATGGTTGGATTTAATCCTGATCAGGTAAATTTATGTATTGAGTCTATAAAAAAATCTTATGAGGAACTTATTTATTTGCTTGGTGATGGTATTCAAAATAATATTGTTAATGAGCTTAGTAATAAATGGGCTTCTAATCAAGCTATTTCATTTTTTAATGATGTTTTTAAAACTTCTGTTGATAGTCTTTTGATAAGTATTAATGCTGTTTTTGAGAGAGTTATTTCTTTAATTATTAGTGAGGCTCAAATATGGGCTAATAATACTGATACTATCTATATTGCTCCTGAGTTTGTTCAGATTAATAAAATGCTTGATGTTAGTTTGATTCGTGAGAATATTAATGGTGTTAGAGGAATCGATTTAGAGAGTTGTAGGAATATTTTAGCTAAACTTCCTTCTTTTGTAGAGTCTACTAATACCATTTTAAATCAAGCTCAACAAGTTATTTCAAATTCTGGTTTTATTGGTGGAGCTCAAGGTGAAAATTTGTATTCTCTTTTAGGAAGTGTTAAGACTAATATTCAAAATTCTGTTCAAGATGTTATCAGTCAATTTAATAATAGTGCTAAATCTACTGTAATAGGTTATTCTGATACTGCAGGTATGATTTCTAATATGTTTGCTTCTCTTGTTTAAGAAAAAGTTTTTCTTTTTCTTTTTTTTGTGTTATAATCTTTTTGGGAAAGAGTGAGATTTTATGAAGAGGATTTGTTTATGCTTTTTCGTTTTTTTATTTACAGGTTGTGGTAGTGTTAAGAATAATGCTGTTGTAGATAATTTTTCTTGTGTTACAGATGACAGTTCTTTTGATATTGTTGTTAGCAATGGTAAAATTATAAAGTATATTGATTCTAACGACGGTGAGTTAGGTCAAGAAACTGTTGATATTATCAACGATGAGCATTTAAGTAATGTTAATAATAATGATGATGCTCTTGTAATAATGGATGGTGTTATGAAAGATTTAGGTGGTTTTTGTGAAAAAAAAGAAGATTAATAAGTCTAATAGAGATGATAATAAGATTGTAGATAAAATAGATGGTAATGCTTCTGTTTCTGATTCTTTGAGTGTTTCTCAGGATGGGAGTGTTAATGATCAAAAAAATGATGAGATAGATTCTCAAGGAGTTGTAGATAAAATAGATGGTAATGTTTCTGTTTCTGATTCTTTGAGTGTTTCTCAGGATGAGAGTTTTGATGATCAAAAAAATGATGAGATAGATTCTCAAGAAGTTGTTAATTCTAGTATTGATATGAATGATGATTTTCAAGAACAAAATTCTGATGACGTTGCTAATTTTTACGAAAACAATAATGAACATGTAATGGAAGAAAATCAAGCTAATGAATCAAGTGTTAATAATGATTTATCTTTACACAAATCTAGTAGTAATCATAAGATTTTATTAATTTTGTTTTGTCTTATTGGTTTTATATTTATTTTAAGTTTTATTTTGTTTAGAAAGAGTATTTATTTTAATTATTCGGAACAAGATTTTGTATTTGATGTAGGATCAAATTATTCTAATCCTATTGTTAGCGCTTGTTATGGTAATAAGTTTAAGTGTAAGAGTATTGATGTTTCTGTTGATAGTGATGTTGATATTTCTACTATCGGAGTTTATAAAGTTACATATACTGCAAAGTCTGGTAGTCATGTAAAGAAACTTGTTAAGGATGTTTCTATTGTTGATAGGGAAAAGCCTGTTATTGAGACTGATAGCGATAGTTTATCTGTTTGTCCTAATGCTAGCAGTTATGATGTTTTGTATAAGGCTTATGATAATTATGATGGTGATATTACTTCTAATGTTTCTCAAGATACTACTGATGATTCTTTGATATTAAGTGTTTCTGATTCTTCTAATAATGTTGTTACTAAGAATATTTCTTTAATTAGAGAGGATTTAGCTGCTCCTAGCATAACTCTTTCTGGTAATCAGACTGTTTATGTTCCTATTAATTCTACTTATTCTGAAGCGGGATATTCTGCTGTTGATAATTGTGATGGCGATGTTACTTCTAATGTTACTGTTAGTGGTAGTGTTGATACTTCAAAGGCTGGTACTTATGATATTACTTATTCTGTTTCTGATTCTCTTTCTAATTCTACTACTGTTACTAGAAAGGTTAATGTATATGCTCCTAACGGAGATGGTAGTAAAGTTATTTATTTAACTTTTGATGATGGACCTAGTGTTTATACAGGTGAGCTTTTAGGTATTTTAGCAAGGTATAATGTTAAGGCTACTTTCTTTGTTACTAATATTAGTAGTAATTACTCGTATTATATAAAACAGGCTTATGAACAAGGTCATTCTATAGCACTTCATACAAGCAGTCATAATTATAGTAGGATTTATTCTAGTATTGATGCTTATTTTAATGATTTAAATGAAATTAATGAAACTGTTAAAAGTATGACAGGAAGTTATTCTAATTTGCTTCGTTTCCCTGGTGGTAGTTCAAATACTGTTAGTAGAAGATATAGTAGTGGTATTATGTCACAGCTTTCTACAATGGTTCAAGATAGAGGTTTTAAGTATTTTGATTGGAATGTTTCAAGTGGAGATGCTGATGGAAGAGTTCATTCTTCTGAAGAATATGCGAATAATATTATTAATGGGTTAGGTAATGGTTCATATTATATTGTTTTACAGCATGATACTAATATAAATAGTATTAGGTCTGTTGGTACTGTTATAGAATATGGACTTTCTCATGGTTATACTTTTAAGGCGTTGGATTATTCTAGTCCTGTTGTTCATCATAAAATAGCTAATTAATATTAGCTTTTTTTGAATTTTTTTATATGATATATTTTATAATGAGGTTGGTGAAATAATGAAAATAGTTTATTATGTTCATGGTACAACGAGTGATAATGCTTTAAAACTTTGTAGTGGTTGGAAGCAAGCTGAACTGAATGATTTGGGAAGGGAACAAGCAAGTAATTTAGGGAAAAATACACCTTATAAATTTGATGTATTATTTACTTCTGATTTAAAACGAGCTATTGATTCTGCATCTTTAGCTTTTCCTGATTATATTTCTATACAAGATGATAGATTGAGGGAATGTAATTATGGTGATTATGATGGTAAGGATAAAAGTTTAGTTCTTTATGATGAACATATTGATATACCGTTTCCTAATGGTGAGTCATTGATTGATGTTGAAGATAGAGTTAGAGATTTTCTTAGGTTTGTTAATGAAAAATATCGTGATAGAACCGTAGCTATAATTGCACATAGGGCTCCTCAGTTGGCACTTGAGGTTATTACTAAACATATAACATGGGATGAAGCTATTGAGAATGATTGGAGAAAGAATGGCAATTGGCAACCTGGTTGGATTTATATTTTTGATGATGGTGATTTATAATATTTTAGAAATGAATAATTGGTGTAACTGATTGTTCATTTTTTCATATATTAATGTGAGGTGATATGATGTATCAAGTTTATAGGGTTCTTGATGGCGATACATTTGATTCTTTATCTTTAGATTTTAATGTGAGTGGTGAAGAGTTAACGCGTATTAATGGTTTTAGTGATTTTAACGTTGGAGATTTAATAGTTGTTCCAAATAATGGTGTGTATTTTACTTATAGAGTTAATTCTGGTGATACTATGTATAGTATTGCTTCAAAATTTGATAAAAAGATAGATGATTTATATTTAATTAATGGAATAAAAGAGGGAGATTTTATTTATCCTGATCAAGAAATTCTAATTCCAAATCGTGATGTTTCTATTTATTATACTGTTGATGGTGATACTTTAGGTAGTATTTCTAATAATATTGGTGTTGATGTTTCCGATATTATTTCTAATAATAATGATTTATTATTGGTGCCTGATCAAATTATTGTTTATAGAAAGGGGTAAAAACTCTTTTTTTTTCTTTTTTATTGTTATATAATTATTATTGTGGATAGAGGTGTAGTTATGAAGAAGTTTTTAATTATTTTATCGTTTGTATTAATTTTTGTTACAGGATGTGGTAGTAAAAAGTTTACTACTTATGATGAGATTAGTTATAATGATTATAAGGATTTAGTTTCTAATAAGAAAACTTTTCCTTTAGTTATTGGTAGTTCTACTTGTAGTGCTTGTAGTTTATTTAAACCTACAATGGAGGCTTTTATTTCTAAATATAATATTGATGTTAAGTATATTGATATTTCTAAATTATCAACTGAAGAAAGTAATTCTTTTATGTCAGAGGTTGGGTTTAAGAGTACTCCTACTACTGTTTTTTATGTAAATGGGAAACAAGAATCTGCTTATTTAAGAATTGTTGGTAGTGAGTCTTTAGATAATGTTGTTAAAGCTTATACTAGAATGGGATATATAGGAGGTTAATGTATGAATAATTTTTCTATTATTGATAGTATCGGTGAGATTTTAACTGATAAAGAGTATATAACTAATCCTGCGATTGCTAGGGAGTCTGAGATTAAGAAGTTAATGATTGTTTTGCTTACTCCTGATAAGTCAGGATTGCTTATTGGTAAGGCTGGTATCGGTAAGACTGCTATTGTTGAGGGACTTGCTTATAAAATTCAAAATGATGATGTTCCTGATAGTTTGAAGGGTTATAAGATTATTAAGGTTAATTCTTCTTCTTTGATGAACAAGATTAGTGTTGATGGAAGGGAAACTTTGGTTATTAATCTACTTGTTGAAGAGTTAAAGAATATGTCTAAAGTTATTCTTTTTATTGATGAGGTTCATACTTTAGTTAGTTCTAATTCTGATAGTCCAATTGATGTTGCTAATATTTTGAAGCCTAGTTTGGATAGAGGTGATATAAAGGCTATTGGTGCTACTACAGATGTAGAATATGAAACGTATATTGTTCGTGATAGAGCTTTTTTAAGACGTTTTGATCGTATTGATGTTTTGGAGCCTGATGAGAAAACTACTGTAGAGATTCTTTTGAAGTCACTTCCAAGAATTGAGCATCAAACTGGTATTAAGTTTAAGTATTCTTCTTATGTTGTTGAGTTATTGCTTGAATCTATTGTTTCTGCAACAAGTGAGTTTAAACGTGTTTATGGTTTAGCTGCAATGTATCCTGATGTATCTTTTTCTGTTTTATCTCAAGCTTTTTCTCTTGCTTTAGTTGATAACAGAGATAGTGTTACTATTCTTGATGTTTATAATGCTATTAAGATTAGTAAGCGTATTTATCCTGATAGTATTGTTAAGGAATTAACTCTTTTTAGAGATAAGTTTGCTAAATATTGTGCTGAAGAAGGAATTGAACTACCTATTGTTACTATTGATGATATAGAAGTTACTGATGAGATAAGGTGATATAGTGAAGTGTAAAAATTATATTATTTTAGTTGTTTTTTATCTTTTTAGTATTATTTGTGTTTTGTATTTATCTGGTGTTTATAAAAATTCATTAAAGAGTGATGAATCGGAGTTTTTTAATGATATTACAAATTCTAGATATGATATTATTTATAACAATGTTTATAATTATAGCTTGGAACATTCTGATTTTAGAGTGTATGTTTCTGATCATAATTCTATTGATGATAGTGATGTTTTATTTATTAATTCTGATAAAATTAGTAGTAAAAATTTAAATAGATTAATATCTGATTTTGGTTATGGTTATAATATTAATAAAGGTAGTGTTCCTTTTTATATTGTTTTTAAAGATGGAAAAATAAAGGAGATTGTTCATGATTAATGTAGTTTTATATGAACCTGAGATTCCTCAGAATACTGGAAATATTATGAGAACTTGTGCGGGAACTGGAGTTATGCTTCATTTAATTGAGCCTCTTGGTTTTAAGCTTGATGATGCTCATATTAAAAGAAGTGGTGTTAATTATATTGAACATTGTAATTATAAGGTTTATTCTAGTTTTGATGA
>AUXO010125038.1_pt1 | contig 17469 bp, 16 predicted proteins | sample 768731 | NCBI WGS metagenome assembly AUXO01 (sample SAMN02715735, study PRJNA202380) | gut metagenome | biome: sheep rumen | host: Ovis aries | place: New Zealand: Palmerston North
GACTAGGGTCACAGAAATGTACATGATACTTGTCCACATATAGCAAAACAAGCGCCACCACCAACGAATAACCGCCAGTCATGCCGTTAATGCCATCCATAAAATTGAAAATATTCACAGCTCCCACACATGCAATAGCAAGAATCAAAATCACATGTGGGTTTGTTCTAATAAGACCCGAATGATAAAACATCAATATGATGGCAACGAACTGACACACTAATCTGATCTTCGGACTTACATCATGGATATCATCAATAAAGCTGACTATAACCAATATCGTCAAACCTATTAATCCTCCATACCATGAAAAACCATGCATCACCGACCATAGTAAATAGGCAACATAGAATATAATGCCACCACCCCTCACCACAACTCCTTTATGAGAACTCTGATGATGTGGCCTGTCTACTATCCTTAGTCTCTTCGCTAACAGATAGTAAGCATACTCAAATGCCAACAGAACGATAAATAGTACGATATAGTCTCCTAGCATATTCTGAAATTCTCGATAACGCTCAAAGGCACCCATCCTAGTTCCTTCTTTGCCTTTGCATTACTAAAGGTGAGCGATTCTGTCATTTTTATGAGCTTATTTGAATTGAATGGGGCATTCTTACCCAACATATCGCCAATAACAGCCATACATTTTGCACCCCACAACGGCAAATTCATGGGCAGTTTCCTGCCTAACTGTTTACAAATAGCTGCTTCCAATTCCCGAAAATTAGGATGATCGTCACTACAGACATTATAAATACCCCCCTTTTGTTCCAACAGAGGCACCAGCCTGGCAATGTCCTCTACCATCAGGACGCTTTTTCTCGCTCTTCCACCGGCTATACTTAAATACCGTCCAGTAGCAATACCTTTTATCATACTGCCAAGATTACCCGGAGAATTTGGACCTGCTATGAGCGAAGGTCTTAAAATGGCCAAGCGTACATCATGTTGCGAGCACCATTCTATAAGATAGTCTTCTGCTTTCTTCTTACTGATAGCATAAGGAGTATTTGGATTCAGCTCATGTGTTTCATCGACATTCTCTCCTTGATTAAAGCCATATACTGCTGCCGAACTCAAAAAAATGATAGTTTCTGGCATCCCATACATCTCTAAAGCGACACACAGGTTTACTGTTCCCTGCAAATTCACATCATTATATTCTTTAATTTCATCCTCAGTTCTTGGCGTAGTATGGGCTTTACCTGCCGCATGCAATACAATATCAAAACGGCCTGAAAGAACAGGAATCTCTTTTGCCAGATCTGCACGAATAATATTCTCTGAACTTCTGCCACATGTTGTAACATCATACAGGTTTCGCAATAGGGGCAGCACATTTTTCCCCACAAACCCAGTGGCTCCTGTCATTAATAATTTCTTCATGCAAACAAGCTATTAATGGCTTCCAAATATTTCTCGACCACTATCCTGCGGTCAAACTGCTGTTCCACCTTTCTTCTCCCAGTCATTCCCATTGCCTTCTTTTCATCATCTGGCAACATAATAAACTTTTCCATCACTCGGATCAAATTCGCTGTATCTTGCTGTTTCACGATATATCCATTCACGCCATCATCCACAATCTCTCCACATCCAGGTCTGTTCGTCGTGATAATTGGTCTGCCACATGCAGCACTCTCCAACAGTACATTGTTCATACCTTCGGAGTACCAACTCGGCAACACGGTACAATGAGTCTTCTTATAAATCTCTCGAGTATCATCCACCATCCCATGATAGATGACATCACCTTTCTCAACGTATTCACCAATCATCCCCATATAATCCTGGTCGCAGAAACCGCATATATGAAACCTTGTCTGCGGATACTTTTCTCTTATTTGATGAGCAGCCCCCAAATACTCTTCAATCCCCTTGGCTTTCAAAATTCTTGCGATAAACACGGACTCAATAGTATCACAGGAGGGATACGGTAAAGGCTGGTACATTTCCAAATTCACGCCAGATCCCGGCAGCAGCACCTCATTGCCATGAACGATGCCTTTTTCTACAAACAAGTCCCGATTAGCCGTATTCTGCAGGAACACCCGATACACCTTCTTAAACACATACTTATACAGATTCAAGAAGAATGTCTGATAGATACCTGGTTTTTCTAAAGCACTTCCCAGCCCGGTTATATTAATCAGACACGGAATCTTGTTTTTCCTGCATAAATAAGCCCCATAAAGATTGGGTTTGATGGTATAGGTCAGCACCGCATCTGGCTTCACTCTTTGAATCAGCCTTCTATAAGCCAGAAATAACTTCACCTCCTTCAGTGGATTCACGCTCCTTCTATTATAGGGGATATCCACATGTTCGCAACCTATCTCCTTCAGCCGTTCTACTTCAGGTCCATAGCCAACAGCCACAATCACACGACACCCCTCTACAACAAGAGCCTTCAGAACCTCACCACGAAGTTTATAAGTCCAAGTGGGATGATTGGATAAGACAAGAATCGTTTTCATTTTTTCTTCCGATGAATAAAAAAATGCCTTATTCGTCTGATAGTATTATGTAAATGAAGTCGCCACATAATATAACGCCCTAAACTCAAGCTTTTCACTTTTGCATTGATTGGTACGTATTTATGAAAAAAATCAGCAGCATCCAATGTTTTTACATCAACATAAAATTGATGATTATGTCGGATGGGGGCTAATGACGACCTCCGCACAATTGCTCGATTTGCTTGATTAAAAGGATATTCACAACATCTGACATCAGACTTCATTTCATCCATCACACGTAATCCTTTTCCACTCCATACAACCACATTAGTTGTACCTTGGTTGTCATCCAACTCTGGTGTTATACTTTTCACATCCCAGCAGTCCCATAGGGTAAAATCAGAATACCGTTGTGTAGTTTGATAGAAACATTCATTACATGATGATCTGTTGCATAGTCCACCAAGAAAGAGGCGAAGCCACTCATCTGTCTCGCTACTTTTCCGATAAACGCTGTTACCGTTCGTTTGATCAGCCTCGTTGGCATACCATGCCAATGTGGAATATGAATAACCTCTCTTCTTGTCCCGAAAAACGATTTTTCTCGCCTCGTTATGCTGTTTCTTTCGATATTCCACATACTTCCGAAACACAAGAGGCGAAGGCACTGCCCTGCAACTGAAATCTACAGTAATCAAATTGGAATAGTCCTTTCCTAAGAATGAATAAAGTCCATTTATCTGGCATGGTGTACCACTAAAACAAACCCATCTCCCTTCCTCCAAATAACACAAAGCTTCTTGATAGCAATACCCAATTTCACTTTGCACATATTTAGAGTTCCTGAACTTACCTAGCTCCTCGATACTATGCGCACTTTGATGCCTTACGGTATAGTCATCCGTCATAGATGCACCAAAGACGACCCCACCCTTGTTCAAAACAACAGTCGCAATCGCAGTGAAAGCCCCCCCTGATGTAGATTGATGCCTGATAGTATCATCTTGATGCTGAATTATATATGCATGAGGTAAACTCTCTTTTCTTTTGACAGGGTTAAGCCCGGGACAAACCCGCTCACACGCCTTACATTCAACACAATTCTCGAAAGAAATAACAGGATGCAGAAAGCCCTCCTCATTTGCTTGCATATTAATTGCATGGTTCGAACATTTATTAGCACATGCCGAACACCCACAGCAATGATCAGAATCAACAAGTTTAGGCATAACTTAAGAACTGAGTGCTTTTATAAGATAATCCATAGATTCTTGTCTCCGCACCGATACTTTCTTCAGGACCTCCTCATAGTCAATATTACTATTCATGTATAATAGTACATCTTCGGAACCATCAAGGAGCCTTTCCTCCAATCCAGTGAATTTCAGTAATGTATATAGCCGGTCGTTAGCTGAAAACTTACTACCATCAGGCCATCTGCGAAAAGCAAAAAATCTCTTCTGATTTAGGATACAGAAAACGCACCCATGAAAAGAATCCGTACAAATGTATTGAGCATGACGAATCAGATTAATAAACTCCGATGGTCCAACATTGAAAGGCTTTTCGTCAACATATTCTTCATCAGAAGCAATATAGGTCGCACCATGCAGTAACCCCACAATACGATATCCAGTCTCTTCTCTCAAACGCCTAGCAAATTCTCGATGTTCTTGGGCGTCCCCCATAAAATAACATAGGATGTAACCACTTTCTACAATTGGTTTTTCTTTTTGGACATGCAACCATTCTTCTGCTGTCAGCATCATAGTTGGATCACAAACCACAGGTACAACCCTACCGCATTCATTTTTGACAATTTCAGCGCCACTGTCCTCTCGCACACTTATATAGTCTATTCGTGATAAAAACCTCTTAGCATGCCGATGCAAGTTGCTAGGCAACACGGGTACACCAAAACTTGTAGAAAAAGCCACTTTTTTAACTTCATCTGGTACGAATTCCAAAGTAAAGAACCTACCTACAATATTTGAAGGTCTCCACAACTGGTCACTACCTACAACTACGGCATCCATCCCAGAAGCTTGTTGTCTGAGGTCCTTCCAACCCTTAGACTTCGGTAACATCTTATACCTTTTGTCATAGAAAGATTGATACAACTGATGTCGGATTTTCATATTTTGAGCAAACTGATTAGAACCAACTGATGCTTGTTTCCTAGACCGACTCAATAAGTTAGCTAAAAGATATTTTATTTCTACAGGATCGAACAAGCGACCTAGATAATACAATACTTTTCTAAATTTAATACCGCGATGCACACCCTTTATATCAAATATACCAACCTCGTGTCCCAGTTTTTCCAGAATATACTGAGTGGCATACGTTTGTAAGGCGCTCCCAAAATTATCCTTATAAGTTACTGCTGCAAGCCCTATCTTATTATTCATGACAATCTTGAAGACATTTCGTTTATGATGTCCTTAACTTTTCCTGTATAAGACAATGCAGAATCATCTTTTATTTCATTCTTATCAAATGACCAAAAATCGCTCATATCACGCTTTGCCTTTACATCAGCTCTTCCCAATGACCTCCGCTTCATATATTCTTCCCTACTTTTGCAAAAATAATGGTTTATTCTCAGACCATTCCATGCCGACAAAACGCTCCAATATGACATTACAATTTCTCCATTTATGTTGATACAATAATAACCATTCTTGTACCCGCAATAATGAGGAGTGCATACTTTTTCTATGCAAGTGGGTTTTACAATACTTTTTATTTTAGCATTTGATTCGAAACCAATAGTAGAACGATACAAAAAACGTTCTAAAACTAAACTACCATCGTTTGAATTTAAACCTGAAGATCCAAAGCAACACCAATTGAGGCCTAAACCTCCAGCATGATTATTTAAAGAAAAGGCTCTCTCGATGATATCAATAGGCTTGTCTTTTGAATTCATCGGCATCAAAAATTCATCACAATCAACGAAAGCCATATATTTGACATCTCCTCCATACCTTTTCAAAGCATCATTATACGCCTCCAATTGTTTTACATCTCCATGAATCTGATTATAGACGACAAAACCATCTTCAATATATGGTTGTAGTAAATCCGGCATTCCATCAGAACTATCATTGTCATATAAGAATATGACATCTACACCTATGATCTTATGGAATGCACACCATTCCATAATATAGTCTGCCTCATTCTTCGCAATGGCGACAATTGCTAATTTATACTTTTCCACAGAATCAACATTCAATATTTCATCATGTTTCTCCAAAGGGTTAACAGACTTTACTCGAATAAGATCAGAAACGCATCTTTCTGGTATTCCTTCTGACAAATCAATCTGATGATCAAGAATCCATTCCCTTTTACCATATCTACATCTACCTACTAGAATATATTTAATTAAAAGGACATCTCTAGTATCGGATATATAAGAAAAAGATTTCCCTAGGAATTTCAATTTTCGAGATTTGCCCTCCCCAAGCAATAACTTTTTCTTCTTTTCTATGGCATAATAATCATGTAGGTCTTTATAATAAATAACACCTCCTAACGAAAACAAACTTATACACCTTCTTATAAGGAGAAGTTCCTTATATAGAGTCTTTAAGTAATAAATGATCTTTGGGGGGATGAAGGATTTCAATTCGTTATATAAAGAACAAATAATCACCATTAGGCCATTTTTTATTTTTTGAAAGTACAACATACTGATATCCTATATCCGTCAACATTGATGTCGCTTTTTCCAAATTTGAATCCCAAATTTCAATCATAATAAAAGGTAAATCTCTTCTCAGTATTTTCAACATACCTCTCAATGCTTCTATCTCAAATCCCTCAACATCAATTTTTACCAACCCAATGTTTGATTCAATTCCCATCTCATCAATAGATAATACCGAAATTATACCATCTTCAGCCATAGAAACTTGAGTAATGCCACTGTCGTGAGGATTACTATTCATAACAGTGGCTTTACCTTTTTCGCTTCCTACGGCGGCGTTAACAAGATGAACTTTATCTGAAAGATGATTGACTTCAATATTCTTTTTTAAAAATTGGAACACATCATCAACAGGTTCAAAGCTATATACCAACTGTGCGTTACATTCATTTAAATAGTAAAGAGTATGATTCCCAATATTTGCGCCTATGTCAAGCACTGTTCTTCCTTTGATTGCCATACCAACCATCCCATCTTTCCACTTTTTGCATACATAGTCCAAATTTCTCCTCTCATAATAATCTTTATGTATGAAAATACGCGACTGTATATTATCCGAATTGAATTTTGGCAGATAAAATTTGGATTTTACGCCCTTAAATTCAACCACATATCCGTTCTTTCTCATACTTGGCACTGCTTTTTGCAGCTGGTGTCTTCTAATTTTTCGCAATAGCCGTAAAAGCAACTTCTGATCTTTTAAAAACTCCTTTATTAACATATAATTCACCTACTTTATCATACAACTTTCTAATTCTCTCATATAATTCTCCATATTGTATGTACGAGACATCCTTAAGGATTGTTTACACATCGATTCATAGAGCTCATCGTCTTGGTCAATTTTATCTATTGCTTCCACAATTTGCTGAGGCGATTCCAAATCAACATATATTCCACAACCTTCCCTTTCTAAATCGAATGGGTAATATGGATTTCGAACCGCCACTATAGGTTTTCCTAATGCAAAAGCTTCAACAACACATGTTAATCCAGTACAGTAGTTCAAGCCTTTTTTGTTCGGTATAACCAAAACACCCTTGCTATTCGCTGTTAAACGTAGAACATCTTTATATGCCATGCCTTTTTGAAGAATTCTCAATTCGCAACGTTTCGTCAAAGTTTCACAGGCCTTCTGCATTGTACAATAATCTCGATTCTCTTTACCAGCAGAAAGCCAATAATCAGAATGCTTTACATTACTAACATGAGAATAAATATTATTGACATCAGCTCCCCAATGAACTAACTTACATCTTTCTCTCTGGATGCCAGACTTGACAGATTCTTCTAAAGACTTTTCTGAAAAGAACAACAATTGATCATAACCTTTCATCATCCATGAGAGTGCACTTCCCAGAAATTGAAACCTATCGGCTCTTCTACTCTTTCCATAAATGCTAGCATGACAAAGACATATTACTCTCTTCTTTCTTGCATTAGGGAATAATTTTTTAATGATATGCAGAGGGAAAAACCTTATGGGATTACAATTGTGCATAAATAAGACGTCGAAGTCATTTCTTATATATGCAATTGTATTAAATATGAAATTTTTGATTAAAAGAACCTTTATGCTTTCATATCTAGAATCCGACGAACTAAAATTTCCCCATCTGCTTAAAAATTCAGATTGGTGTTCTTTTTCCTTATTTGTTGTGAGTATTAATATTTTAGTCACAGGATCTTCTTGTTTTAATACAATCTTCGTATATATTAGATAATCTTACTACTGCATTATGAATATTATACTCAGAATCAGCAATTATTTTATTGCATTCTTCTCGTGTTAAATTAGCAATACTATTAATTTCCATAGCCCATATACTTGGTGTAGCAGTTAATGGCAAGCGACGTATCCCATCTATCAAATCAACATCATTAGGTATCGAGTCACTCATAACTATAGGCAACCCTGCTGCCTCAGCTTCCAATACAGCCATACCAAATCCCTCAAATTTTGATGGGAACACAAACACATCCATAGCCATCAAATATTCATTGACGTTGCTTACAACACCAGCAAAAATAATACGATCATATATACCCATCCTTTTCGCCTTTTCTTTTATTTGGTCAATATGATACCCGCCCCCACAACATACAAGCCAAGAATCTGGTCTGATTTTAAGTACCTCCCGAAAGGTATCAAGTAAGTATGCATGATTTTTTTGAATAGAAAAGGTACCTACATGGCCACATAAAAGTTCGTCTTTCTTTATTCCTAATGAAGATCTCAAGCTTTGTGCTATTTCCTCTTTGTAAAGGAAGTTCTCTACAGGGATAGCATTGGGTATTGTAAAATAATTATTATAAAACTTATATTTATCACCAAATAACCTAAAAGCAGCTTTCTCTGAACAGGAAAACCAATAGTCTGCAACCCTGCCAGTCCCCTTAGCAAATAACTTTTTGGGAATTCTTTGATACCAATAGCCTTTATAGCCTTCATTATGACTATGGGCAATGGTAACGCAACCTGCCTCTTTTGCAATCTTTAAATATATTGCTGCAGAATTGGTTGAATGCCCATGAACAATATCGTATTGATGATTACTAAAAAAAACTTTCCAGAAATTGACGAATTGGAAATAATTACATATTTTGAAATATGGCCAAATGAATATCTGACATCCATAAGCTCTAAATTCATCTCCTACCCCAGCGTTTTCAAAGTCCTCAAAATTAATAGCAATGTCTATTTGATATTTTGAAAGGTCAATATATTGTAACACGTTGAGAATGAAAGACTGTGTCCCCCCCCTTCTTGTATTACCAAGCACCATCAAAATTTTAATTTTATCCATTACAACTCAAAACTACATTTTTCAAGCAAAATAGCCTCGAAAGCATCTATTATTTTAGCTTTGTTTGTTTCAAAATCCATATTCCTCGAATCATTCAGGCAAATAAGATTTTTCTTTTGCTTTTTTATACAATCCACAATTCCCGATATATTCTCATCTTTTAACGAATAATATTGTCCGTCTTTTCTGTAATTATATGGGGTAAAACGACCTGTAGCCAATTGCCAATATCTTACAACCCAAAAACAGACATCACCATAAGTCCTAAATTTCGTTGAACATGTCCGATGAAGATCTTCTTCACAATGATTCCACACCTCACTAAAAGAACTTTTAAGATAACCCTGCGGTAAATGATTCAACAAGAAATGAGGAAACCTATTTGCCTTGAAAAGCAAAAGGTTAAATAATGACTCCTTAATATAAGCCCAATTATACCATTTAAAAATATTATGCCTTATAACTTCCTTTTTTTTGAAATTGGCATTAATTAGCCCAACGGCAGTGAAAACAGCAATCGGGAATATATCATCTGATGGGGTCAGAATATACATAGCACCCATATCGCATGGAAGGCCCATCATAAAAAACCTGGAAGGTTTTATGTGATTAATAATAAATTGATCATCATTAAAATATACAAATTTTTCAGACAGCCCTTTAATCCTATGGAAGAAGAACTCTATTGTATAGCTCTTGAATGTTGGCAGATATTCTTCAGGGATAAAATCTTCATGCTTTACCACCACCAATTTAGGATTACTCGTGTTTAACCATACAGGAGTATGACCATAAGTCACGAAATAAACTTTGTTCACCCATGGGGCATACTTTTCCACGCCTCGGAACCAATACCTCAACGTATCCCAATCTCTATATCTTACAGCATAATCTTTTATTACTCTGCCTCCCTTTTTTGAGTAATACTCAAAATCTTTACGCCAAGCAGGGTCATGCTCATCAACCCATGTTATGACAAAATCAATTTTGTTATTATCATCCATGATCAAAATAAACCTATCTAACCACAAGAAATACTAATAAAACTCTCCTCAAGTAACCTGCAAGTACTATTTGAGACATTGTTATTCGACCACCGATTTGGACATATAACTACTTTTCTATCACTTCTCGACAAATATTGCGCCCACCATGAGAAGGTACTGTTTGAAATAACAAAATGCTTACAGCTATACATCAATCTTAACTTCTCCCACACAGGATCATTCCCTGTCTCATAATAAGAAGGCAAATCGGTCTTGATATTACTTTTTACCCATTCAATATCATCAGAAAAGAATATCAATACAGGGTTCTCAATTCTCTTTTTAACTTCTAAAATAGCTTTATGGAAATAATTCTCGTCACAAACATAAAAGTCTTTTCTAAATTTATCGCTCAGGAAATCACCCCTTCTTATTGAAACACAAACTGAATTTGTGGAGTCAATTATCTCATACAACTCCCTATTTTCTGATTTAGGCAATTCCTTTGGTGTGAACTCTTTCTGTAATACAGGCCGAATTTGATCAAAAAATGCAGGATTTTCAAATTTTCCTTGGCAAATATAATTTGAACTATGAGGTTCAGCCCCTTCTAATATATCTTTGTACTGAGATAAATTATTATTTGAATGAGACGAAAATAACAATCCAACTTTACGAAAACTACTATACCACTGTTCTCTTTGAAAGAATTTGTAATGAAGTAACTTTTTGTCTATGCCATATAAGACATAAATCAATATTTGGCGCAAGTTTCCATATTTACAAACAAGATTCTTGTCTGTTGTTTCATAATTTGCGACGTTGAAATAGCGTAGCGAATCTTCAAAACCTTCTGTTGCTAATTGTTTATCATAAATCCGTTTAAAGTTAAAAATCAGGTTCCCTCCTTGTGACATCTGTAATACTCTACAGAATGCATATTGAAACATCTGATTACCCAATCGCCCTGTTATATAGGCAGAAATATTTTTATGTTTTTTAAATAAAGTCATTCAAACTGGTTTGTAGGATGTTTTTCTTTCAGAAACTATTTTATGTTTAGAAAGCAACGCTTTCCGCATTATTTTAGAAAATAGGTCAATCACGCTGATGCCATTGTTATGTAACCATATTAGTTTTCTTAAAAACAAAAATGGGTATCGACGACACATTTTAACAGACAGACTACTTAACCTTGGATCAACATGACCATATCCATGCTCTTTCAAGAATTTGTAGACCCGAGCAGATACGTCGAAACGAGTCATCAACTTTTCTTTTGTATCAACATATAAATAACTAAGAGAATTCTCTCTTACTGTCACCACATAAATAGGGGTTGGTTCTACTTTAATTACTTTTGCCAAGATACCTGTTTTAACAGAAAACATATAATCATTTGCCACTGAGGTTTCATCATACAATATGCTATTATCTTTGATTAATTTTGAGCTATACAATTTTCCCCATGGCACTGTATATTTATATCTAAATATGTCAATATCTCCAGACTCTTGGAATTCTTCGAATAACTGAGATTTTCCTCTATTGCTTTTACAATTAATATCATCTGAATATACACCAATTGCATTAAAGAAAATCAAATCTGCCTGTTCTTTTTTGTATTTCTCTAATATCCCCTCAAAATCGTCAACAAAAAAATCGTCAGCATCGGCAAACAACAGCCATTTACCTTTAGCATGAGCTAAACCTACGTTACGGGCATGGCCTGCTCCACCACCCTCAGTAGTTCGAATAAATTCCAAATATGGCCTTGATAGTTCTGGATATTCTTCTATATATGTATTTGCCCCAGGGCTATTATCATCCACAACAATAACCTGAATATCACTCCTTATAGGTATAGAATGCAAACAGCGCATTAAAAGATTTGGAATGTCATAATGGGGTATAATAATAGAAAAATTTGAATCTATCATTCCTTTATCTCCATTTTAATGTTTGAACAATTTTTCTTTCACTTTTTCTTTAATTTGTTCTTTCAAGCCCCTACGGACTTCATTATAAGAATGATCTATTGGGAAATCTGCCCCCTCCCACGCTTTCTTCGAGGTCCATGCCTCACTTTGTGATGTCCAAAAAGGATGATTTTGAGGTAGTCCTAATGGTAGGAATGCTAAAGATGCCATATAAAGGCTGCCATTATTGGTATAAGAGTTTGCTATCCTTGGTTGATGACCATTAAAACCAATACACAGGTATCCCTTATTATTATAATTTTGTTGTTTTTTAAACAAATTCTGGAGGACTGTTGTCATCGCACTCCTAACCTGCCCTTGTTTCAATGCACTAGGAAGTTTATCCTTCCAAGCCAAAAATGCCAGTGGGTGTAGAAAGGCTGACCTGTATGTAATCGAACGCCCTAGAACCGGGAATGTTCCTTCTGGGGATATAAGTCTCTCTGTAATAATGGCGTACCGCTGCAATCTTTTTAATATTTTATCATTTGATATTCCAGCAAATAGCCTCTTATCCAGATTGGTAATATCGAGTTCTGATAAGCACTCTATTAACATCGGTTGGATTACAAAACTATTATAATAATCAAAAGAAAAATTTGGACCATCAGAATACCAACCATCACCAACATACCAACTATCTATTTGACGTAGCGCTTGAATAACCCTATAGTTATCTCCTGCATTAGCAGCTTTATTAAGAAAGGTCTCTATGACTGCAGAAAACAAAACCCAATTGTTATTATATGGAACTGTCGACCTTTGCCTTATAAAAATATCAATATATCTGTTTCGGGTCAACTCATCCAAGGAATTCCAAATTACATCATATCCTTTCAAAAAACTTTCAGCTATATATGCACATTCAACTAAGGCCTGGGGATGTCCTTCCCACATAAGATAATCAGGGCATGAAGGATCAACGGCATTTTTATAACACGACAATGACAAATTAAGAAGTTCTGACCTACGATTATCCTCATCAGTACCTCCTTGAACTAATGACAGCCATGGCGACAAACCAGCCATGAGCCTAGCAAAACACTCTGTATATCCAATGTTTATGTTTCTTTTATCCCATGTCGGACCTGTTTCAATCATCATGTCATTGCGTAAGTTCCCTTGACTCATATTTGTCAATACGGGTAATGCCATTCGTGAAAGAATCTCACACCAATCACGTCTATCATCTCTCTTTTTCTCATTCATCCCTTCAAACTTCTTACTATCAAATATACTATCAATTCTTTTTCCTCTTTATTTAAACCGATAAAATATATAGTAACAGAGGAAATAACAAAACTCAAAATAGTGACCATCAAAAGCCTATGAAAAGAGGGTTCAAAAATACAAACTATATACAATGGTATAATAATTGAAACTGCTGCTACCAACAATGATTTAAAGACTACTTCTTTAAAATATGATTTTATGCTTATTTGTAAGAGATCCTTTGCAACCCGAACTCTAAGATATATCATTATTGCATATATAAAGAAATAGATATAATACGCCCATAGTACAGAAAAACCTCGTTTGTAAGCAAGGTAAGTCAATGGAAATAGTAACATAATCCATAATGAAACTGTAACCTGATATTTTTTTATGTCACCAGTTGCAAAAAGTGCAGTTATAAGAGTATTTCCCATTTGATAGCATATACCATTAATAAATGTCCATCTCACAAACGCTACTGTGTAATCTGGTACTATTTTAAGCCACATTTTAAGAATAAGTTCAGTTTCCAAACATATGGGTACAGAAAAAAACCACATTAAGAAAAAGGACATTTTAGCCCCTCTAAATACTAAAAGGGTTAAATAGTCCGTATCCCCCCTTGCGTAAGCCTTTGTAATTTGGGGGTTGAGGGCTTTCATAAAATTTGAAACAAAATACTGAACCGATGACTCAACTTGGTTTGCGATGCCCCTTGCAGCATTAAGCGTTACACCAAAGAACAAATTTATAAGGATGTTAATACCATGAGTATTCACAACATAAATACCATTACCGACAAAGCTCAATCCAGCGAAATTTAACATTTCTTTCAAGAGCTTTTTATCAAAGACAAAATGGTATGTGCACTCCTTGAAAGTATTTTTGCAATATAGACTATAAATAAAACGAACTATTATTGAAACAACTAATAATAACAATGCATAATATTTCAATTTGTCACATGAAACTATGTTTAAAGATAAAACGACAATAAGCTTAAGCGACGCTTCTAATATACTAATATATGCGAATGCCGTCATTTTTTCATGGGCAACAATTGTTGAATTATAGGGAACTGATAGTATATTTACAATGAAAATTAATATTGAACAATGCATAACCCAATTGGCCGCGTCAATACGCTCTCCTGAGATATTCATCTTATGATTTAAAAACCATATCCCAGCAATTTCCGCAATAAAGAGAACCAATACTGCCATCACTAGTTGAACGTTAATGGCTGTACAAAAAACTTTATTCAATTTTTCAGCATCATTCTTCCCTAATTCAAATGTTATAAACCTACTTATAGCGCCAGTCATTGACGATGTCACAATAGTAAACATTGTGACAACACCACCCACAGCATTATAAATACCATAGTCAGTGATACCAAGCGTATTAAGAATAACACGACTAGTATATAAACTGACAACCAATATAAAAGCCATCCGAAGATACAAAATCATTGTATTCTTTACTATGGCTTTTCCTCTACTCACCCCCTCTTCCACTATAAAATAATACTAGCAGCATATGCCCGATTAGTTATAACTTCCTTAAATTTCTTTTTTAGCAGCCATAACCAATATTTACCGCCTATTGCTATTCTTACCGCTGTATTAAACCCTATCCATTTATAGAGTTGTCGGAAAATTGCAGTCTTGTAATGGTAGGTTAGTGACTTTTGTAACCGCTTATTATGTATAATTGCCTCTTGCATATCATGCTCTTCTAAATCAAGGAAGGGTCTTAACTCGGCTATTATTTTGATTCCCCTATTTGTGGTTGGCATTATTACTGATACGCCAGTATGCTTTAGGGCAACAAAACGTCCATTATTTAACCCCCAAAAATCCCCCACTGTTATATCACCCACTCTATCCATTTTTGAGTATTTACAATTGAAACAACTGAGTCGTTGTGTAAGATTATGTATAAAACCTATTAAATACAAACTCTTTTCTCTGTGCAAACACTTTTCTACCCCATTTTTATAATTTAACCATATTGCATATTGGGCTCCTCGTCTAAATTCAATCTTTTTTAGATTTGACATCTTGTCGCCAAGATTATTTCTTAAAAATTTGTTTGACACTACGCCTCCACATATAAAACTAACTGTTACAAGATTATCCACATTTAAGCCACTCAAAAATGTCAACAGTCCTGCAACCTGACATGGGGCACCAATAAACAATGTCAATGTATTCTTTATATCCCGTTTGACATTTTCAAATGTATCGCCCAAAAAACTCTCTGTATATTTTGAACCTTGTATCTTAGACAATTCCGACAAATTACTAATGCGAATATGTTTTAGATGATGTTTATCATCAAATGCTGCACCATAAACAATACCAGAATTCTTTATAACATATTCTGAAAGAACAGTAGAGAAGCCACCTGAAGATGATCTTTTGTAAATGCTTTCATCAACGGAAACCCCTGCGTAACATCTTTTAATCTTATGCTTTTCTATTTCATTGTTAATATGACACACTGTCAAACATCGCCCGCAATTTATACATTTATTCTGGTCAATATAAGGTAATAAATAACCAAAATCATCTTCTCTCATACTTATAGCATCTTGAGAACATGAAAGTTTACAAGCTTGGCATGCAGTACATTCTTGATAATCACAAATTTGGTTCACAATAACTCCTATTTATACTTCAATATGGTTTTATTATACTAACAAAAGAATTATCAACCTCACCTCTTCAACCTTCACGCAGAGGCCTGTAGGTAGGCAGAGGCGCGCTTGAACATAGATTAACTTACGCCATTCACAAAGGCAGGCATATCCTTATAGAAAGACAGTTTATTCATAGGGATCATTCGGTGCGCTAAGCACAAATAGTCACATTTGTTTGTCATTGCATCTTATTTTCTTACTTTTTCCACGTATTTTACTTTCTTCATGAATCCTCCGATTATGTTTCTCACTGTCAACCACATCGACAGAACAGGATTCAAGCCCCCTGCGGTATGAAACACTTCGTATCTCCATCTGATTTTATTAAACATGGGCTGCGGACTATACAAACCATGTTTCACTCGATGAGAGGCCAGGCATTCTGGCAATAGATTGCAATCTGCCTTCTCGCTTACCCCCATCCACAGAGCATAGTCATTCTGTTCCTTGATGTTTTGCACCTGGAATCGACCTAGCTTCTCTGCATCATACATCACGGTCAGATACCCCATCCAGCAACACTTGATTAGATCTTGATGTGCTACAACTTCAAGACCTCCCATCATGTCGCCTCGAACATTCGACTGCATGTCAATGTATCGATACTTGGTGTAGCTGAAGGCATATCCATTCGATTCCATAAAGGCAATCTGTTTCTCCAGCTTTGTCGGTTCCCATAAATCCCCGATATTCAGGAAGGCTATCCATCTGCCACGGGCATCTCGTAAAGCAGAGTTCATTGAAGCAGCACTGCCTCGGGACTGGGAATTCTGCGATATTTTAAATCTATTGTCCTGAACATAGTCCATCATCTTGTGGATAGTGTCGTCATTCGACTTGTCATCCAGAAATAGCAACTCCCCGTTCTGGTACGTCTGCGCCAGGACGCTCTCAATCGTTTCCTTCACATATCGCCCATTATCCTTCGATAGCATGATAATGGACACCAAATCGTTTGTCATCTTTCTTTCACTATCACGTAGAACGTTTTAAAGATGAGTCTGAAATCATATAGGAATGACCTCTTTTCCACATATTAAAGATACAACTTAATCTTCTCCTGCACGATGGCCTCGATATCGTATTTCCCAGGAGCTTCATCCTTTTCCATCAATTCATTCTCCTTCCTGAACTTAATGGAAAAAGACCACAACTCGCATGATACAATGTCAAATAATCTATTCACAAGCTTTTAACAATATCCACAAAATTACTAATCACATATTCGACATCTTCATCGTTCAGTTTGGTATGCAACGGCAAAGTTATCTCATTTTCAAATAAATGGAAGGCATTTGGGTAGTCCTTGATGTTAAACCCAAGAGCCTTATATGCCGTCATCATAGGAAGTGGTTTATAATGAACATTACATGCTATTCCTCTTTCTGCCATTTTTACGATAACTTCACGGCGTTCCTGATCTGTCCTACTAAGCAGACGAGTAATATAAAGATGTCCACTTGCCAGATGATCTTCTCCATAATGATTTAACACAGCAACTGGCAGATCTTTCAAAGCCGCATCATAAACACTAATAATGTGCTTCCTCCGCTCCAGCATTCCCTGGTAACGGCTCATTTGTGCCATGCCAATAC
>AUXO010899695.1_pt1 | contig 17465 bp, 15 predicted proteins | sample 768731 | NCBI WGS metagenome assembly AUXO01 (sample SAMN02715735, study PRJNA202380) | gut metagenome | biome: sheep rumen | host: Ovis aries | place: New Zealand: Palmerston North
AATTCTTCTAAATTCCTTATAAGAGTGGTTATAAACTTCTCTTTATTATATTTAGTTTTATATTTCTCTTTAGAATTCTTACCAATTCTTTCTAATTCACTAAGTGATAAGTTCTTAATAATATCCGCTAAAGCGTTATAATTACCTGAAGGACATGTATATCCTATTTCGTTATTAATAATAAAGTTAGCACAGCTACCATTAACAGAACCTATAACTGGTTTGCCTGCTGCCATATATGATTGAACTTTCCCAGGAATTGTCATATTCGCATAAGACTTATCTTCTAGTGTAACAAGCATTACATCTGCAATCTTATACAATCCTGGCATATCTTCTAATGATCTTTGACCATAGAAAATAACATTATCTGTTTTTAATTCAACAGCGAGTTTTTTAATATTTTCTAATTCGCTTCCACTACCAACAATATGGAATTTGAATCTTGAGTCATCTTTTAATAGTTCTGCTGATCTAATAATGGTATCAATCGATTGTGCTTTGCCAATGTTGCCTGCAAACATCAAATCAACGATGTCATTATCTTCGTTACCAAAATCGCTCTCTTCAAATATCGTGTCAGCGTATTGGGCCAAATATTCAATATCCAAATCTTTACAGCCAGGAAGATCTTTAATGTATGGAATATGTTCTTTAGTAGAAACGATGATTTTATCAAATTGAGAATAAATCTTAGCAGACACCTTTTTATAGTGTTTATATATGAAAGAGTTTTTAGCAACACCACCAGCTAATAATGATTCTGGCCAAAGATCCATTTCATACATAATAAGTGGCTTCTGATATTTCTTTGCATATGCAATTGCTGGCTTAACCAACATAATTGGCGATTCTTCCATTGCTAATATAACGTCAAAATCACCAGGGAGTTTTTTTGCTAGTTTTGATGCATAGTGAGGAAATGAATAATAATTCAAAAGACGATGTAACGTATCATGGCGTCTTTCAATAAGTTTTGCTCTAACAGTATGAACATCATTATGCTCTTGAATTCTATTTTCTCCTTTTCTATAGCCTTCGTAGATGTATCCTTGTGGATAATTTGGAAGACCGGTTAAAACAGTCACATCGTTACCTTCTTTTTGCAAAGATTCAGCAATGTCTGTAACTCTAGAATTCTCTGGCCAATAATACTGTGTAACTAATAAAATTTTCATACGTTTTTGCTTAATAAATAATACACTTTTTTGTTTGGCAAAACTATATCATTATTGAACATCTAGATAAACTAAAGTAAAATTGTGACGATGAAAAAGATATTGTTTATTGCACCACTAGATACAAAAGATAGGTTCAAAGGTGGAATTACATCTTTTGCTGAAACAATAATTAACAACAACCAGTTTTTCAATGAAAATCAAGTTGATTTTATTCCTTTCAACAATTGCTTAGTAAATAGGCAATCGGGGACAAATGGCAAGCTTTCTTTGGCTAATTTCAGGAACTATATCAAAACAAAAAAGATGTTAGCAAAGGAATTAAAACATAATAACTATGATGCTTTATACATCAATACGTCATATGGCATTTCGCTTTTGAAAGATTTGATGACAATTAAAAAGGCATACATAAAGAAATATCAAATTTATTTGCACATACATTTCGCTGATTTACAAAGTATTTTTACTAAAAGAAAAATAATAAGGCACCTAATTGAAAGACAACTAGAAACCAAAATAACGACAATCATTTCTTTATCAACCACTTTAAAAACGGAATTAATAAATAGAGGATACAGCGAAGAATCAATAAAGGTTCTTTATAATTACTTTAATCCTGAACTCCCTTTAATTAATGAGGCACAAATTACATCGAAATGTTTCGAAGAAAAAAAGAAAAAAACATTCTTATTCGTTGGGTCTCTTGATAATCGAAAAGGATTTTATGATTTAATTGAGGTATTTAAAAGCATTAATAGCAATAAAGCAAAACTTATAATTTGCGGAAAACCAAATGATGACAAATCGCAAAAAGTATTAAACTCTATCAAAACCAATGATGTATTTGAATATAGAGGATATGTTAACGGAGAGCTAAAAAATCAAGCTTTCAAAGATGCTGATGTCTTTATTTTGCCATCTTATGGAGAAGGCCTCCCAATAACCATTTTAGAAGCGTTTAGATTTGGTTTGCCGGTAATATCCACCAATGTAGGAGCAATACCTGAAATTATAAACAATAATTTAGGCATTATTATTCATCCTGGTAATTTGGATGAATTGAAAAATGCTATTGATACTTATATCGATAAGAATTTATTAGAATTAAGTTTGAGTTGCCTAAAGGAATCCGAAAAATATACATTTGACAGATTCTCTAAAAATCTTTTAAATATTATTTCAAAATAAAAATAAGCTATCTTTCTTGCGTGTCAAAAATGAACAACGTCTCATTTCTTTTTAGTGCGTGAGAGAAAACGGCTAAATATTTTGAAGACTCATTGCATGTAAACATAAAAGTTCCAAAGCCAAAATATTTAATTGATAAGAAATCTTTTTTTGTTTTAGCTAAAACTTTTAATTGATTGCTGTTTATATCAAAACAATATAACACAGATTGATTATCTCTTATTCCGCCGTTTTCCCCATCAATTTTTATAACCACATTATTGTTCTTTTCATCTTTGCACAAGTTATATTCAACACACGTTGAAAAATACAAGCTGCCATTTGACTGTAACCCATAGATAACTGAGCCTTCGACGTTAAATATGTGTTCAACAGAGTGGCTTTTTAAGTTATAAGCAAAAAGACCATTTTCAAAATAAGGGTTGTCGGTCAAATAATAAAGAAAACCATTATTAAATGTAGAAATACAAGCGCGATAATTTTGACTTCCCGACAAAAGATAATCTGGTTTATCTGTGAAGTTCTTATTTGCGAAACGCAAAATGTTTGTTTCGCTATTCTCATCGCCGGTGAAACAAAAAAGATCGTCACGATATTCAGATATATGATGTACATGTCTAATATCACCTGGTTTAAAACGGAATACAACCGTGTGTTCTTTATTATCATCTCTTTTAAAAATGCACACATCAGTATTATCGTTTTTTGTTGGATATTCTCCATAATAAACATCGTTGTTTTTACAGAGACAATTCGATAACAATCTTCTTGCTCCATGATTAAGTTTTTGTTCACGAGTAAACTCTTTTGTTTTTAAATTGTAAGAACAAAAATAGCCATTAAAAGAAAAAAGAATTTCTTGTTTTGTTTTGTTATAAACGGGGGAAAAAATATAAAGCCTAAAAAGTCTTCTTGTAAAAGAACAAATAGACAACATTTTTTCTTTAAAGTTGAGTTTAATAGCCCCAACAACATTGTTGTTTTTTGTTTCAACATTAAAAGAAAAAAATCTTCCTAGCCAATAATAGATTAAAGTCGCATCATCTAACCAGCAAATCGGCTGAGCATGTTTTTTGTGCAATAATAACTTAGCAAAACTATTTAGCTTCATTAATAAGTTCCTCAATAAAATCAATCCATTGCAAAGCAATTGTTCTTGGTGAATAATTATCGCGCATTTTTAAATTCGCTTTCCTGTATTCTTCAATAATTTCTTCATTTTTGTATAAGAAATTCATTTTTGCAAGAAGATCATCTTTATTATTATTAGAAAACAATAGTCCATTATTGTTTGATAATAATTCTCTACTACCACCAATTGGGCAATCAGATGCAATACATGGCATCCCGTTTATAAGGGCCTCCAATAAGGAATTGGGCATTCCTTCATATAAGGATGAGTTTATAAACAATGAGCAATCAAAATTATCTTCAATCCATTTTGTTGAATTACCACACAATTGAACTTTGCTGGTCAAATCTAATTTGCCAATTAGCTTTTCTAATTCGCCTTTGCAAGACCCTTCACCATATATTTTTAAGTAGGTGGAAGGATGAGTTTTATAAAACTCGTAAAAAGTATTAATTAATAAAGGAAAGTTTTTTTGTTGTTCTAAACGTCCAACACTAATTACTATTCCACTTGTCTTTGCGCTCTTCGAGATGTTCTCAACAGTTGGTAATACCGGATTCTTAATAATCTTTGTAGAGCAATTTAGCTTGTTAATGAAGTATTGCTTTGCATCTTCGGTTTGAAATACAACACCATTTGCTTTTTTGAATGACATTTCCTTAAAAAATCTTCTTATTCTACTTTTCGGATCTACATATGGGTTGTTTCTTTCAGATGCGACATGAATAGTAGTATCAATATTTTTAAGAGCTAAATAAACGCAAAAATTTACGTTTGGTAAAAAAGATATTACAGCATCGTAACTGTTTGTTTTAAAGTGTTTCTTTAAAGAGTGAACTTTGTTAAAAAAAGAAGCTCGTTTTTTGTTCATGGTTGTAAGAAGAGGTATTAATTTAACTCTTTTATCAAGTTTATAAAAACTATTATTTTCTCTCTCTGAAATCATAATTAAATCAACATCGTGATTTAACTTCACAAATTCATTACATAAAATTGAGGTAACTCTTTCAGCGCCCCCGCTTTCCATTGTGTCAATACAAAAACAAATATTCATATCAGATCTCCAAACAATAGTAGTTTTCTTGGCCACATATTTTTAGGAATTCAGGTTTCACGGCACCCTTCATACCAGAATAGAGTAATAGTGCAATTATGAAAGCGTTAAACTTAGAATTGTATGTAACATCCAAGAATTCTCTAAACAGGAAAAAAGCAAGTAAAATAATCACTAAATTTTTATATTCAAATTTTTTTCTAAAGCAATCAAAAACGGATATTATTAACGGCGCATAATAAATGAGCATTCCAATAAATCCGGCATTGCAAATTAGTTCTGAAATATTTGCATGACTATATGTTCCTGTGCCAGAAAAAACAGCAAAACCATTAACGCCTGTGCCGAACATCAAATGTTGAACCCCTAAAAATGTGGCATAATCTTGCCAAAGAATTCGCGTTGCGGTTGAATAATCAGTGGAATAAGCATTCCCTGTTATCATATTGAACATCTCAATTAGTCTTTGCTTTAATGTAGCAAATGCTGGAAGTGTAAAAAGTAGAATAATTGCGCCAATAATCAAAGCAAGACCGAGTATCAAAAATAAAGGTTTTTTCTTAAATCGAATAGCAAACGTGACCAATACCGAAATCACCACACAAACAATGAATGCTCTGCTTCCAGTAAGCACTCCTATAAAAAAGTTTCCAACAAACGTTATTAAGTAAACTAAACGATATTTTTTGTTACCAAACAACGAAAAATAAAAAGATAAGATTACGCACCCAGCCATATAGGAAGCCACTGCATTTACGTTGTCAAAATAGTTATCAGAAGCAAGTCTGGTATTGCCAATGTTTTTTAAATCGAAAATATCAAATCTGTAATGAAAAACAAAAAGGATGGTAAACAAGGATAGCGCCCAAATAGTAATCTCAATAATTAAATAATTATTGTTTATTTGTTCCATCATAAGAAACAAGAAAACAACGCTTAAAGAGATCAAAAACACTGTCAAAAGAGATCTATATTCATGGGAAAATGCAATCGTACTAATCGATGAATAAAGAGCAAACACAAATGGGACAAAAGTGCGATAACTTATGCTTTTAATTCTAGAATCAAAACACAAATATCTATGCACTAGAACAAAAAATGCAAAAAGAGCAAAAATACAATAAACCAAATAATTAAAAGGTTTCCGATCACTAAAATACGGGGTGGCAAAAATATAAAGTCCAAACAAAGACACCATCGCAATAGTAATGGCCCTTTTTGCGGTAACTGATTGCCTCAATTTTCCAATAAATTCTTTCATATTCTTCTGGCCAAACCTTTTTTACACATTATATACAACATACATATAACAAAAATAATCAAAAGAAGCATAAACAACATGCAAGAGTAATGAGAAAACAGTAAAATAATTGGCTTAATAATGTTGATTATTGCCAACAAAGCGTAAGGCGTTAAAAAAGAACAGCAAATAATAATGAAATCGTAAAATCTCAAATCTGTATAAAAGAGAATAAGGAAAAAGGCAATGACTAAAAATAATAATAAGGAGAAAGTAGTAAGAATGATTGATACTGGTTGATTACCTACTGACTGTTGCAAAATAGGATTGATTTTAGAATTATTAAGCGAAAAATCTTTACTCACGAAATTATATAATGAAGGAGCTATAGAAAAGGATGAATCGTCAAAAAGCGTTCTTATTCTTTTTATTTTATGAAGATTTTGATAAGTATACTTATTAAAAATATAAGAGCATTCTCTTTCAAAATTATCCGGGAAGTGAATGTAACTCAAAGCAAATTCTCCAAATGTTTCTCTAACATTTTGAAAGAAAGTGCCTTCTTCAAAGAAAACATTTGAAATGGTGAAATAATACTCTTTGTTATCTAATGAAAGTGTCGTATTTGTGCCAAGTAATGTTTCAAATTGCTCAACACTATAGTTTTCGCCATTCTTTTCAAAACCCCTAGATTGTAATATTTGTGAAGCCCTAGATTGTGAAATAGCAAAAAAATTAATTGCTTCAGGGGATACGCTATTTTTCCCTTGAAACATTAATTGAATATCATATACTTCATGTTTATAATAATCACCTTTTTTTGGATTATAGTTATTCCCACTATATAAAAAACTAATGTTTTCATTAACATCAATTTCTCTATATTGACAAGAATGTGTTTTGCCGCCGTTTACAGTCGATAGAAAACTAAAATCTGAATGTCTAAAAATGTATTTCCAATAAAAATACTCATTATATGTCGAAGGATATTTTTTTTCGTTTTCTTCTCTGTTTGCTCTTATCTGAAAACTTAAATAATGATTCGTTGTGATTTCAGATTTTGCTATTTCTGAAATATATGTAGCAGAATCTTCAAGAATGGTATTTGAATTAGTGATACCAGAAACAAAAACGGAACAGGAAGAAACAAAAATGCCAAAAAACAAAACAAATCTTTTTGTCTTGATGGACCAATTCCTAACTCGCTTTAATAAATTTCTAAACATTTTAATCTCTTCTTAATAAATCTCTTGTGTACACTTTTTCTTTAACATCTTCAAGAGATGGGTCATATCTATTCGCTATGATTACTCTAGATAGTGTCTTAAACTTGTTAAATTCTTTAATAACCTTACAATTAAAAAAGAATTCGTCTTTTAATGATGGCTCAAATATAACAATGTTTACTCCTTTTGCTTGCAATCTCTTCATAACACCCTGGATTGATGAGTGCCTAAAATTATCCGAACCCGATTTCATAGTTAATCTATATATTCCGATAGTAATATTATCTTTTCCATCATTTTTATATTCAGCCATTTTAAGGACTTGATCACATATAAATTGTTTTCTTGTTCTATTAGATTCCACTATCGCAGATATTAGGTTCTCTGGAACATCTTCAAAATTGGCTTTTAGTTCTTTTGTGTCTTTTGGCAAGCAATAACCGCCATATCCAAAAGATGGATTGTTATAAAAGTTGCCAATTCGTGGATCGGCACACACACCTTTAATAATGTCTAATGTATCCAAACCTTTGGTTTGAGCAAAGGTATCTAACTCGTTGAAATATGCCACTCTTAAAGCTAAATATGTATTAGAAAACAGCTTAACAGCTTCAGCCTCAGTACAGCCTAATATGTATGTTTCAATATTCTCTTTAATTGCGCCTTGTTGTAATAACTCGGCAAACTCCTTAGCTTTAGATAAATAAGGCTCTTTTTTCTCTGGCACACCCACAACAATACGAGACGGATACAAGTTATCATATAAAGCTTTGCCTTCTCTTAGGAATTCTGGAGAGAAAAGAATCTTATCGTAATTGAATTGTTCTCTTGCAGATTTGGTGAAGCCAACTCCTACAGTAGATTTAATAACAATCCAAGCATTGGGGTTCACTCTTTTCACTTGCTTTATTACTGATTCAACGGATGAGGTATCAAACTTGTTGGTTTCACTATCATAATTGGTTGGGGTAGCAATAATAATCAAATCAGATTCTTTAAACGCATTATCTCCATCAATGGTTGCTACTAAATCTAAATTTTTAAACATTAAATAATCTTCAATTTCTTTATCAATAATTGGAGATTTTCTTTCATTAATTAAATCTACTTTTGAGGATATCAAATCTACAGCAAACACTTTATTGTGTTGTGCCAAAATTATCGCGTTCGATAGACCGACATATCCAGTTCCTGCAACTGATATTTTCATAGTAATTACCTCACTTTTAGACAAGCAAAAAATTCATATAACAATTTGATGGCTGTCCAACTTGTCACATCATTATTATCAAGAGGGGGCGAAACCTCCACCAAATCTAAGCATCTCAAGTTTTTAAAACCACCAACATATCTTAAAATTTCTCTAACAATCATTGGCGTGAGGCCACAGGTTTCTGGGGTTCCGGTTCCAGGAGCATATGATGAATCCAGTGAATCAATGTCAAAACTAACATACACTTCATAATTGTCATCATTCTTAGAGGCAAGCTCTTCTTTGAAACGCTTAACCCCAGAAGAAAGCACTTCAGTAGCTTTAAAAAGGTGAACGTTGTTATTTCGAGACAAAAGAAAACCATATCCATCTTTTTCAAATTCACGGATTCCGATCATAAATAAATTAGATTCTTTTAATCCATTATCTAAAGCACGTCGAACAGTACATGCATGGGAGTTTTTATTTCCAAAATACACGCTGCAAATATCACAATGAGCATCAATATGAACAAGAACAGGTTCTTTCTTGTTCTTCAAACAAGTATTAATGAAAGCCCTTTGAAACGGAATTGAAATTGAGTGATCTCCTCCAAAAATAACTTTCATAGTTCTATTTTGAAAAAAAGAAAGAGAACTATTTTCAATATCTTCAAATGAATGAATATCAAAATCGCCTTTATCAAAAAGCTTAATATGAGCCAATGGCTCTCCATCCATAGAATATGGAGGCAACCACCATGACAATTCTCGTAGTTTGTTTGGCCCCTTCATTGTCCCGGAATTAATGGAACAATTACAATCAAATGGAACACCATATATTATAACATTGGCATCTTTCTCGTCTTGAACAAGTAAGTCTCTAAACTCTTTCATGAACAACCTCCGAAATATCAATCAAGTCTCCAATAGCTATGTTTTGATCCAAAGGAAAAAATATATTATATCCAGCACAATCGTAATATGTAAATTCACAGAATTTAAAATCTTTTCCGTCCGTCATCAAATCAACCCTAATTAATAGATGGCCTTTTGATGTATTTTTGCAGAAGTCAACCATTGCATCAAAGCAATCAGGCCTATAAATCTCTTTTTGATTTAAAATATCTTGATCCTGATATACCGGCAAAACACTAAGATCAGGTTTCGTAAAAGCTTCTTTGACTTTTTTCATTTTTTGTCTTCCATAAACAACATTGATAAGTTTAATATCTCCATTGTTGCAAAAGAACTTATACTCATCTAAACCATTTTTGTTAATTGAAGGTAAATATTCTTCGATTAATATTTGTGGCGCAATCGAATCATAGACTTTTTCTAAATTAAGGTGGTAGTAATTGAGCTTCATTTTTTTGGAAAGACAAGCAAAAACAAATCTTTTTGTTACTTTTTCTCCATGTTTATCTTTCCATTTACCACCGAAATAGAAAAACACATCCCCGCTTGTATGGTTTAATTTGACGACAAAATCATTATTAGAAGAAAAATAACGAGAAACATATTCTTTAAAACATTTAAAACTGTGAAATGAGGCAACGAGTTTAGCTTCATGCTTCTCATACCCCATATCAGAAATATAACGCTTAACAAGCACTTTATCAATTAATTGCTCTGGATTTTTCTCCAGATAAAATAGTTTTAGATAATTAATCTTCTCATAAAAAGTTTGGGGGTTTTCAAGATTTAATTTCACACCAAATTGTTTAAAATATTGTTCTTTTGTATATTGCTCATAATTTTGTATTTTATAAAAATTTTTCTTTATCTTTTTAACAAGTCGAGAAAAGTACAAATTAGGGAAAGCAAATTTAATTAATTTCTTAAGATTTTTCATAATACTTACCATACCATTCCACAAACAGTTTTAAGCCTTCTCGCAAACTTGTTGATGGTTTATAGCCAAAATCTTTTTCTAGATCACTTGTGTCTGCGTAAGTAATAGGCACATCACCTTTTTGCATTGGAACAAGTTTCTTGTGTGCTTCGAAATCATAATCTTTTGGAAGAACACCTGCTCTAACAAGTTCTTCGGATAATATTTGAACAAAGTCTAACAAGTTTTCTGGATTGTTGTTTCCGATGTTATAAATCTTATAAGGTGGAATTGGTAATCCATCTTCTCCAGTTTTCTTTTTAGGAGCTTTATTCATTACTCTAACAATGCCTTCCACTATATCATCTACATAAGTGAAGTCTCTTTTGCAATTTCCATAATTAAAGATTTCAATTGTTTCACCTTTAATTAATTTGTTAGTAAATGAGAAATACGCCATATCAGGCCTACCCATTGGTCCATAAACAGTAAAGAATCTAAGCCCTGTTGTTGGAATGTTATATAGTTTTGAATATGCATGCGCTAATAATTCGTTAGACTTCTTAGTAGCGGCATATAAACTTACTGGATTATCGACTTTATCATCTGTGCTAAATGGAACTTTTGTATTTCCACCATAAACGGATGAGGAAGAAGCATACACTAAATGTTTAACAGGATTATGTCTGCATGCTTCTAAGATGTTATAGAATCCGATTATATTAGATTGGATATAAACATCTGGATGATCAATTGAATATCTAACGCCAGCTTGGGCAGCCAAATTTACAACTATATCAAATTTATATTCATCAAATAATTTATCGATAAATGTTTTATCCGATATATCGCCTTTAATAAAAGAAAAATTCTTAAATGATGAAAGCATTTTTAATCTTTCTTCTTTTAAAGACACATCATAATAATCATTTAGATTATCAATCCCAATAATTGTGTCTTTCGTGGTTTCTAATAGTTTCTTACAAAGAAACGCACCAATGAAACCAGCTGCACCAGTTACCAACACAGAATTCATATTATTTCCCTTCGTATATTTTAACATAGTTAACTATAATTTTCGATTTTGAAAAAGCAGAACAATCATAACGGTTTCTCTTTCCTTGATTTTTTTTGTAATCAGCGTCAATTAGTTCAGCCCAGAATTTTGGCCCTTTTGACAACGGCACTCTCAAACAACCACCAACATCAGAAGATGAAGGAACGCCTGTGGAAGCAATACATCTAAGTCCTGTTGCCTGCGCCTCAATGAGCACTATTCCGAAAGACTCACTGATAGAAGGCAAAAGAAAATAATTAGAAATAGCAAAAATTTCTCTTTGGCAAGTATCAAAAGGTTTAAAAATTATGTTGCTTTGTAAACCAAGTTTTATTACTTCTTTGTCAAGCTTCTTTCTATATTTGCAATCTAAATCAGCGCCAACAAAAAATAGCCGCACATTATATTTTTCTTGTAATTCCTTAACTATCTTTAATGAAAAAAGTTGATTTTTATTATTATTAAACCCTCCCGTTTGAACTAATGTCAGGCCCTTAAATGCGTCTTCATTTGAATTAACGAAAAAGAAATCAGAATCGTTATAAGGGTTATTAACCACTTCAAAATCAGTGTTCGGAAAAGCGGAAATACAAGCTTCTTGAGAACAACCTATTACCTTATTCATCGATAATAGACATTTTTTCTTCTCGCTCCTCATAAGGATCCTATTAATTGGATTGCCGGCGATTCTAATGATGTTGTTACAATGATAAATTCTCAATGGGACATTGCAGTCTTTTGCCGCCTTTAAAAAATAACAACTAATATATTCTTTAAAACAATGAATAGCATCGTACGGACCGTTTTCACTCAATATTTTTTTAGTTTTTTTGTAATATGAGTTACCGGAAATATACCTAATTGTTTTTTTTAACAATCGATTTTTATATTGCTTATCCAGCAAAAAACATTTCCCCCCAAAAGATAAAAACTCTTGGAGATAGTAATCGAATTCCGTATCAAAATAAATAATGTCAAATCTATAACCAACAGAACTAAGTGACCGAACAATATTCATGAAAACAGTGGGCACACCTGTTTTGCTAAAACCATCTGCAGCAACTAATAATATTTTTTTCATAATGTTAATTTTATTTTAATAAAATATAATATGCAATATAATTAAAAAAAGGAATATAATCCGATTTTGTAAGAATGACGAAGATAGGTATATTGACTTTTCACAAAGAAATTAATGCTGGAGCAAATCTCCAAGCATATGCTTTGACATGTTTTTTACAAAATAATGGATTTGATGCTGAAATTATCGATTTCATTCCAAATTCAGAAGTCGATAGAAGAAGTCCATTAAGAAAATTTCTCCATCTACTTAAAACAATATTGAATGCAAAAACAAGAAGAGAAGAAAACGTAAAAAAAGAATTTGAACAATTTCAAAAGGATAACTATCTTTTGTCAAAAGATAGTTATTATGGCGATGCCGATTTCGTTTCTATGATATCCAATAAATATGATGTTCTTATTTCTGGTAGTGATCAAATTCTAAATTTAACACTATCGGGCAATTCAATAGCTTATTATTTACCGATTAAAAATGTAAAAAAAATAAGCTATGGTTCAAGCTTTGGTAGAGAAAAAATCTCGTTTTTAGAAAAAGAAGCAGTAAAAAAATATCTTTGTTCTTTTTCGCATCTTTCCTTCAGAGAAGAATCTGCATATGAAATAGTGTCATCGTTAATAAAAGTAAAAGAAAAAAATGTCGTGTTGGATCCTGTTTTTTTGTTAACAAAACACGATTGGCAAAAATTTGTTATTAATAAAACTCAACCTAAGTATGTTTTTGTTTACTGCATGGAAACAAGTGAATGGTTAAAAAAGACAATTCAGCACGTTCATAAACTATATCCGGATTACGATGTAATTGTGGTTTTCGGGTCTAATTCCGAGTTTAAATTAAATTTCAAGCACAAAAAGTATTTATGTGTTAATCCAAATGACTTTATTTCTTTTTTGGCTAATTCAGAAATAGTTATAACAAATTCTTTTCACGGCATCGCTTTTTCTATATTGTTTGAGAAGCAATTCTACTGTTGCGCACACTCCTCTCGAAACACAAGACTTGAGAATCTACTAACTGATGCCGGGGAATCTAAAAATATTATAAGCAAAGAATCAATTTCTTTTTCTGCAATCGATGGGCAAAAATGCATGAAAAAACTAGAAAAGAAATTGTCAATGTCAAAACAATATCTTCTTCAAAGCATTAAATAGATCAGTTATTATTTTCTTTTTTTAATCTTTTTAGTCAAATCTAGAACGTAAGATTTCATTTGGATAAATTCAGGTTTATCTTTATAGAAAACATAATTGAACAAATTAACAAGAATAGTAACCACAAACGCATCTACAAAAACTAGCGGCCAACCATTTAAATTAATGCGATTGCATATTCCAATACATAAAATTGCTAGCACAATTAAAAACAACCATTTTTCAATATAGTTATAGTAATATTCTTTTAAGCCTTTACCTAGAACATGCTTGTATACAATATATGGATCATACCAAACAAAAGTTAAAGCTTTCGAAATAATAGTTCCAATTACGACGCCAATTATTCCAAACCAATAAGTCAACAAAATGGAAGTAGATAAATTAATAAGAGCCATGATAAGCGGCCTTAGCTTCCCGTACCAGAACAAGCCGTTTGCATCTCTCATTAACGAACATGGACGCTGAAAATTGGTTAGTGTAACACTTATTACCAAAGCTGTTACAACGCCTTGGTTTAAAAGGAATTCTCCACCAAAAGCAACACTTATAAATGGATTAAAACACACAAGCAATCCAATTGCCAGATAAGTTGATATCCAATAATAAACACTCTGAATCGTAGAAAAGAACCTTTTTTTCTTTTCGAGCGATGAATCCACCATCAGGTTTCCAATAGATGGTGTGACAGTTCCTAAAACATTAATAAAGAAAGAGTCTGAGTATGTAATTACTAAATGATAGTTAGCATAAATCGCGGCAGGAACAACGCCCAACATTCTCGCAATGAGAATTGTATCAATGGTTGCAGACAAAGTACTGCTCATTTTATATAAAAAGAGAGCAAAAACATTTTTTTTGATTACTCTCATTTCTTCAGAATCTAATTTTTCAGCCTTTCCTTTCAAAAATGGATATTTTTTAGAAACATAGATAGAGCAAAAAATATCGGTTGCCAATGCAAAAAAGATGGCAAGACCCAAAAAAACGAAATAATTCTTAAATAAAAGAATAGAAATTATTTGTAAAGTTGCTTTTAATAGATTCGAAACAATTTGAACCTTCCTAAAAACATGATTCTGCTGAGTGGCATTTAGAAAACTGATTTTATAACTAAAGAAATATTGAGTACCTGTTTGCAAAACCAGCAAAAGATAAACAAGTGAAACATAAGGGACATCCGGCATTTCCTTAACAAAAACATTGAGAAATGGAGTAATAGTGCCACCAACAACGATAATGAAAGCGCCAACAAAGAAATACACATTTCTATACAATCGCATCAAGGATTTAATTTTTACTTGATTATTGCTTTTAATCGGTTCGTATAAGCTAAAAATAATGGCAGACCCAACGCCTAGTTCAGCAAACGAAAGTAAATTTAAAACACTGGAAAATGTCGTGCTCAATCCTAAATATTCGATTGCTAAGAAATGTAAAAACACCCGCCTGCAAATAACATCCAAAACCATGGCGAGCACTTGAGAAATTAAAGAAAAAAATACATTTCTCGAACTATTCTCAAATCTTGATGACGAAACACTACTTTTTGTCATCATTTAGAACCTCTTCAACTATATCAATAGTATTCCTTCCAACTTTTGTACATATTTTTTGATAGCTCAAACATTCTTTCCAAGAAGGCGGAACATTCATTCTTTCTGTTTCTTTTACAAATGAATATGCATCATCGTATTTTCTAAATAAGCAATTATTTTTAGTGAAATGTTGATAAAAAGTGCCTGGCCTTGCTAGATAATCTACCATATTGTTTTTGTTAGCAAATTTGCTTATACCAAAATCAAGCAAAAATAATCGTCCGCTTCGCTTGTCAATCATTAAATTACCTCTATGGACATCACAATGAACTAAGGCAATTGTATTAAAGCAATCTAAAATGTTATTAAATTGCACACACACATTATCAAAATGTTTTTCTGTTTTGAATTCTAAATTAATCAAATGAAATAAGCGTTCTTGGACTAATAAAAACCCACCATTAAATGATTTGTCAGTAAAAAGTGTCTTTGGAACAAAAGAGTATGCGGGTAAATCTTCAGAAACACAAATTTCATTAAACACTGTCAAATCATTTTTAGATATTTTAATAAAACACTTAACACCTTTAAAAACACCAACATAATACCTTCTATACGAATGATCTAATCCACTATCAAACTTCCAGTCATCAAAACTGTATTTTTTAATTTTAGTCACTCCAATAAGTTTTAAAGAACTGATTTCCTTCTTTTTTATATTTATGTTGTAGTATCTAAGATTCTTAAAAAAATCATTTTTTAAACGCTTAACTGTTTTATTATAAATAAAAACAATAAAGGTCCCAAAAAAAGGAATCTTCTTAATTGCTTTTTTAATTCCCATATTCAGCCCCTATTTCTTGAATATATTTAAAGGATTTGTTCCTAAGCACGTTTAATCTTTTATTGATTATGATGTAATCATTTACACTAATTGTTTTTTTTACACCCAGTTTTTTCAACAAACAATCAGTTCTAGTATTCTTATCTTCTGAATCTAAATCAAAAATATATAATTCTTTCTCAAAAGCGATTGCAGTAGAAACGCAGTGATATGAATCGGTTATAATGCACTCTGCATTAAAAACAAAATTTAACCAATGGCAAACGTTTACGAAAGATTTAATTGTGATACCTTTTTTTGGAAATGTTGGAGGACAAATCATAATAACCTTGCATTTGAGATTTTTAGCTCTTTTTTTTGCAAAATCAATGATTTCTTTTTTAGATTCAATTGCATATAAAAGAACATATTTGTGCCTTGGTGGCTTGTTTTTGAAAAGTGTCAGTAGGTATGTTTTCCCGACCATCAAAATTGGATCTAAGTCTTCTTGAGACTCTACTTCAATTTTAGATAAAGCTAAAACAGCGCTGCTTTCTCTAACTGAAACAAATTCAAAATCCTTTAAATATGTAGAGATAGAAAAATTATTGTCAACAGCAGACAGATCGTTCCTTCCAAAAGAAACGGCATAGGACAGTTTACTTGTGTGAGAAGATGCTGGCAAAAAGAAATTAATATCGTGTGTAATATCAATATTCCAAACTTGGTCCGAACCTACAATGACAAATGAATAATTATCCAAAAAACCTGTAAGAGAAGAGTATTTGTGCTTACTTAGTCTAAGATGTTTTTTTCTAAAACTGGAGTGAGCAATGTTCATATATAAATAATATGGAACCCGCAAAATATCTTTCAGTGTCCAAGATTTAAATACTTGTCTTGATTTTTCAAGAAAAGGACTGACATAATCTATCACTTCAATGTCACATAAATATTGCGAAAACAAATGATACATAGCAACACATTGTAGATCTGTACCATTATTATTGACTCGACAGGCTGTCAATATTCCACCTTTGCTCATTTATCTTCCTTTAACCGCTCCAAACACTTTTAAAATTGTGTATCCAAACACTCCAATATCAAAAAAGAAGCCAAGTCTTTCAACGTATTTTGAATCCCATTTAGCTTTGAATTCAGGATCATGGTTTCTTTGCATTTTAATTTGGGCATAACCACTTATTCCTGGTCTAACCATATAGGCATTTGGAGTATATTGTTTTCTACATTCTCTAAGATGTTCTTCATTATGAGCGCTTCCTGGTCTAGGGCCAATAAAGGCCATATCACCAACGAGAATGTTAAATAATTGAAGTGTTTCATCTATTGAAGTAACTCTTAAGAATTTGCCAAACCCTGTTTCCATTGACTTTTGTGTATCTTCATTCATTTCAGAAGGCGCCAGGTTTGGATCAGCGTCTAATTTCATGCTTCTAAATTTAACCATTTTGAAGACTTTTTCGTTTTTACCATATCTTTCTTGTCTAAAGACTGGGTGTCCTTTAGTCACAAAACAGTTGATAATAAAAACCCACCACCAAAGGAATGTAAAACATACAATGATTCCAATGATAGAACCAAGGATGCCAATTAACCTTTTAAATGGTAGATAAATTTTCTGTGCTGTCGTAAAAGTGTATTTGTCCATAGTTTATATACGTGCGTGCGTGTGTGAAGAGCGCAACCTAAATTAAACCAAATATAGGTTTATTAGTCAAGTTATCAAGGAAACAGTTTAGTAAACAAAT
>AUXO015636029.1_pt1 | contig 17464 bp, 18 predicted proteins | sample 768731 | NCBI WGS metagenome assembly AUXO01 (sample SAMN02715735, study PRJNA202380) | gut metagenome | biome: sheep rumen | host: Ovis aries | place: New Zealand: Palmerston North
GAGTTGAACAATTATTCGTTCTGGGGAGATGAAAGTTTGAGTGATTTGGGACGAGAGAATCTGATTCGTATATATGAGTCCATATCTGGTTTTATCAGAAATTTATAGTTCAAATTATAAAAGCGTGTTATTATGGGATTATTCGATTTCTTTAAGTCAAAGCCTAAGGCTGAAATAGAGATACTGGCCAATGATTTTGTCCAAAAGGTGGAATCTGGTACTGAAGCCGAAGCTAAAAGAACGGCAACAGAGCTCGTCGCGAAAATAAAGGCGCAACCTACAATTATTATGGAAGGAGATGACTATTCTGTTGTGGGCAAGGCTCTTTTTATTATTCAGTTTATGGGTATTGGTGGATATGCTCTGTCAAAAACAGCAATTGTTGATATGTCCTATTATTGTCTTTGTAAGGCAATTCAGTTGGGTAAAAAGAAAACGGATTCTGGCAGGACATTGATTCATCTTATGCAACAAAGCCATGCCAATATGGAAGGGGCAATCCGTAATGCCATTTCTGAACATAATCGGCCAACAGAAAAGGAAGTAAAGGAATCCTTGACCAAAATAATGTATTACGTCATGAAATCTTGCCCTGGTAGTGCTTCTGGTAACGAGCAAGCTAAATTCATGGAGTCATCTCTAGATTCTATGATACGTGCTGGCAGGCTGGGAGCAAGTTCTACGATATCATCTGTACAAGCGGAAGGACAGAAATACTTCAATTGGTTAAGGGTCTATCTTGAAGGTTTGATACAGAATGGCAATATTGTAAAGTTGTAGTTTTAAGATTAGTATAATTTGATAGTTTTTGCGATATGATAGATTTACGACCACCGCTGAATGAGGCATTAGGAAATATCTCCGCATGGAGAAACAGGTACACCCGTCGGGAATATCCTCACAAGATAGTCCTGAACATCATGTATAGGGCCTATAGCACAAAATTTGTCTATGAGGCTTTTGAAAGGGATGAACTTCCTGAATACGATGATTTTACAGAGGCTGCCAAGGAAGTACATAAATTCTATGGCCATATGGCTGGAACGGAAGTGCATTCAAATCTTATCAGATGGATGACGACAAGACCAAATGAGCAAGTCGGAACCATGTGTACGGCAAGGATGGAAGCTCTGGCTACAAAGGCCGAGACAGACCCGAATGCTCTTGAAGAATTGGAGTTTACTTACATTTTTGAGCTGTTGAACGACATGTGTGTCCTGTACTGGATTGCATTTAGACAGTGTGGAGAATCTGATGTGAATGCTATCTGCAAGATGTGTGATATTATGATTCAGCCTTTGGAACACATGGACTATACTATCACCAAACAGGTTTTCCAGCAATTGCTGATAGCTCCATATATGCAGAAGAATTACCGGAAATTGCCATATTAGCGCATCGATGGCTTACAAATGGGCATATTGTCTTACTGAGGATCAGCTGAATAAATTAGTCCGAAACATCAAGAAAGTTCCGGGCTTCATGGAATATCTGGATTCTAATGACGGAGATGATTTCCGCCAGTTGCTCTTATGCTATAAGGCTCTGTTGATAGAGAAGAGCATCACAACACCAGGCATTCGTACTAATTTGGATATGTTGTATTCAAAATATGACCTTATCCAGAAAGAATATGCTGATAACCAAATTGATAGTTACAATGTGCTTTTCGACTTGAACAAGGTGCTGACCTGGAAACCTCGTCCTCAATGGGCTTCGACTATGACTGTCGAGGAAATTGACTATCTCGACCATTTTATATGGCAGGTAGAGGGCTTGCCGAAGTTCCTCCATGATGACATAGGTGCCCCAAACCTATATGACAAAGTCTGCCAATACCAGCTAACCCTTAATGCAACGGGACAGAATGATCCAGATAAGAACTTTGCCCTTGAAACAATCAAGGAAAGGTTCTACAGGATTATGTATGATCATAAGGATGCAATTCACTATGTCAACCACAGCCATCAGATTGATGACCATGCGGTCATAATGCAATTTCTTACAGAAGCAAAGGAGTCTTTCTATATTACTGATCTTACCGAGAACATATGTGGTGATTTCCTTCAAAGATATAAGAGTTTATCAAATCCATATATTGCAAGCGAGATATTCAGTAAGCTGTTCCGAGCAAATAGGGTTGACCAGGCTCTTTATTTTGCCAAACAGGCGTTTACCCATATTTTCTCCTCTCCTAATTTGTATTGGAATAATCCGGAGGCTATTTATGGGAGCGCCAATATCCTCTATATGATTGTTGAAGCTCTGGATGATAGTGGCGTTTCAGAATTTGACAAGAGGAGTTATAAACAAGCGGAGATTGTCCTGTTGAGTTTGTATCATCTGCTATCCAGAGTCATTTATTGGACGGATAGGGAAACAAATGTAAGGGAGGAGTATGAAGAAAATCTGCCAATCAATACTCAACACAAGATTAGGGCTTATAGGATGCGTTCTCATCTGATAATGCGCTTTCATGATGTGCTCTTGGCTGATATTCCGGAATGTAATAGCATCTTAATGGGGCTTGCTGATCTGAATGTTGCTCATTATATGGCTTATTCTAACAGAATTGTCGGTAAGAACTCTGTCTTCTATCGGGATGTGATCAGGCTGTTCCATACAAATAGGCTATTTGAAGAAGGAAGCATAGAACAACTGGCAAATCTCGGATTACAGATGAACGATACCCTGGCGATGAATGTTCATGAGAAGTATAAGTCTGGTCGCTTTGTCTTGTCAGAATCGGAAATAACCGAACTAATTGAGGCGCTTGGCTCTTTCTTTGAAAAGATTAGGGTCAATGTGATTCAGAAGCAAGAGCCTGTGCCATATCTGAAAAAGGATCATTTCTCTCCTTCATATAAATCTTGCCGTAATGAGATCATGCAATATCTGCTTGATAACGGCATTAAATGCCTGTATCATTTCACGGACAGGGATAGGATTAACTCTATAATAAGACACGGTGGGTTGTTGTCATATAAGAGATGTCTTGATGAAGCTATTGTCATGCCTATTAGGGATGATATGGCTCTTTCCAGGGATATAGATGCAGAGTATGGGTTGGAGGACTATGCCAGATTAAGCTTCTGCAATAGGTTACCAAAGATTAAAGAACGTCAGGGTAACGGTAAGGAGCTTGTTTTATTAAGGATATCAATTGATGTGGCCACCTTTGAAGATACTGTTTTTACTGACATGGAAGCAACTTCTCCCCTGATGTCACATGGCGCGTCTTTTGATGATCTTAAAAAGGTAAACCTGCCAGCGACTCAAAAATCAGATCCGTGTATGTCTGAGAAAGAGTATTTGCAAAAACAAGCGGAGGTGCTGGTCAAGGGCTTTATCCCCCTAAAATACATACAAAATATAAAAAATCCAGAAAAAATAACCCCATAGCGTAAAAAATACGCAATAAAATTTGGAAGTTTCAATTATTATATGTAATTTTGCAGCGTAAAAAGTACGCAAAGCAAAGTGAAGTATAACGAAAAGACAAAAAAATGGGAATCTCCCTATTGGCATCCTGCCGTTACTACCGATTCTGTGGTTTTTGGATTTGATGGAGAAGAACTTCATCTCCTCTTGATTCAGCGTGGAGAAAATCCGTATGCGGGTATGTGGGCTCTTCCTGGTGGATTTATTTTGGAAGAAGATAAGTCTGCCAAAGATGCTGCCTATCGAGAGCTTCATGAAGAAACCAATGTGGAAGGCATCTATATGGAAGAGTTGGGAACTTTCTCCGACAAAGACCGTGATGAGCGTGAGCGTGTCATAACCATTGCTTTCTTTGCTTTGGTTGTAAAGGATAAATATGTGATTAAAGGTGGTGATGATGCAAAACTCGCGCGTTGGTTCCCGGTCAATAATCTTCCAGAACTTGCTTTTGACCATAAGCTGATAATTGAAACTGCATTGGAAAGACTGAGGCAGAGAATACATTTTGAGCCGATAGGTTTTCATCTCCTGGACAAGGAGTTTACCATGCCTCAGTTGCAGAATATTTATATAGCAATACTGAACCCGCCTGAAGACGACAATAAGCTGAGGGATAGGAGAAACTTCCCAAAGAAGATGCTGAAATTAGGCTATATAAAAGAGACTGGCAAAAAGGTGACAGGAAAACCCTACCGTTCACCGAAGCTTTATGTCTTTGATGAAGAAGCGTATGCAAACGCCAAGAAGTTAGGTATCCGTTTGGAATTTTGATAGTATATATGTTGTAGACCTCCCCTCGTGGGAGGTTTATAAGGGGCTTTTTCTCAATGTGTAACTATTACGCATTAAAGAGACTCTCATAGGCAGAGCTGTATCTGTTATTTTTTTTACCCTAGTTTTCATTGTGTAAAAATTACGAAAAGAAATTATGAATCAGAATGATGAATTACAGATTCCTGAGTGGCACAACATTGCGGATGTTGCTGTTCAACGGATATGTGACAACTCTATCGTTAATCTCACATTGTATGTGAAGCTAATTAACGGAGAACGCTTCTACAAGGTCAACGGCGAGCATGTCAGAATGCTCCCAGAGGTTGAGTACGTCAATGGTTTCGGCTATAATGCAGTAACTGCTTCTTACAGACTTTATCTTTAGCAGAGATGAACACCTTTTCAGTGCTGTCAAGTATGGGTAATCATAAGAAGATAATAATTCCTGATGGAGCCGACCAGTTCGACTGCTCACAGCTTTTGGAAGAGGTGAGGGAGAAGGTTCGACGGTTAAAGTCTTATGGAATGAAGGCAAAGGATATCAGTTCTGCCATTCAGGAGGTACAGGAACTGCCAGAACTCATCATTACGTCAGACTACAGGTTCTTCTTGGGAAATTGTGATGCAGAGATAAAAATGGAGCCTTTGTTAAAGGCGGTCTACCTTTTGTTCCTGAGCCATCCGGAAGGGATAAGGTTCAAGGACTTACCTGATTATCGGAAGGAACTGACAAGGCTTTATGACAAACTAAAACCTTGGGGATTGTCAGATAGGGCCTTACAGAGTATAGAAGATGTGACAAACCCACTTTTGAACTCCATCAATGAGAAATGTGCGAAAATACGCAGGGTATTCCTGAAGCACTTGGATGATGAAACTGCGTCTTTCTTCTTTATAACTGGCGAACGCGGAGGTCGGAAAAGAATAACGCTTCCCCGGGAAATGGTTCGTTGGAAATAAAATCACTTTTTCACAAGCCTTGTGATTCCAAATCCCTATGATAATTCTTGGAATATAGCTAATTTTGCGGAAACAATTTCCAATCAATAAGACTGTATAATATATGTCGCATATTGCAGAATACATAGAGCAGGCAAAGCTGATGCTAAAAGCTCCGATTCTTACAGGGCTCGACTTCCTTGATAATATTATGGGAGGTTATTATCCAGGACAGGTTACTACAATCTGTGGCGGTGAGAATATCGGTAAGTCTGCTTTTGTTGTTCATCAGATAAACCGGATTGCTCTTGAACACAGCATACCGACGTTACTTGTTTTGGATCAGAAAAGCCAACTGGAATTTTTAGCCAGTATGGCAGCATACTACTGCGACGTTATATGTGATAATATCCTGGATATTTTTGTTCAGCCCATAAAGGATGATATAATTGCCTATTTGAGAAAACTGGAGGGCTGTCCTTTATATATTGTTGAATGGAAAGAGGAGAAAAGAGTTGAGACCATAGATGAAATATATAATATAGTTCGTGATAATAAAGTTCAGATAGCTTTCTTTGATGGTGTGAATGATGAAACTTCTCCAGCATCGAATTCTCCAGGTTATTTTGAGAAGAGTTTGGCTGTAGAGTTTAATATACCAGTCATCAAAACTCTTTTTATGTGGGAGATGGGGGATCCTTTTAAAAGAATCTATTTGTATAAACTGGCCCCCCCTTGTGGTTTTCATGGGGGAGATGTTGTAATCGGCCTAACAAGATATTTGGAAGATCCTTTTCAAGAAGATGAATATACAGGCTGGGACGGCTATTTGGAAATGGAAGTCATAAAACATAAAGGTGATATTAATTCTGAGGTTCTTTGCAGTCGGTTTCCACAAATACAGTTGTATCTGAGAAACTATGTTCAGAACAAGCTGGATAAGGCGAAAGAATCCCTGACAGAAATGAAGCAGAATCCTGCGATTGCCAAAATGTTGGATTGTTTTGACCTGCAAATAGATGGAGATAATATTATACCTTTTTAAAATGAATGTATTATGAGTGGTGGAATAGTAACATTGTTGATTATCGTGGCAATAATTTGGTATACAAACTATAGAGAAAACAAGCAACAGGAGGCTGAATATGAGAGCTATTGCCAAAGAGCCCAAAACGAAACACAGAACGAGGGTTCCGGAAATGCGGAACCAGTCGAAACTGCCGTGCCAACAGCTACGAGAAGTCTAGTCCTGAATGTGTTGAATAGAATTGGTTGTGAGCCTACAGAGGAGGATGAGGTAAACATTCGTTTCACCTACCAAGGTGAAAATTTCCTGATTGAAGCAAGGGATGATATCGCCTTTATCAACATTCTTGATCTCTGGTGGTATCAGTTGTCTACGTATTGTGACGTTGAGGAGTTCGCCAGACTCCAAAAAGTGATAAACACCGCAAACAGGGACGGCACTTACACGGTCTTATACACTATAAGTAAGGAAGCTGAGCTTATAGGGGTACATACAAAGAAGAATATGATATTTGTACCTCATATCCCATATATCGAGCAGTATCTGACAAATATGCTTGAAGGATTCTTCAGGGTTCAGAGATATGTGCTGACAGAAATGGAAAAGATCAAGGTGGCAGATGAACATTGATAAAACAAAATATTACTATGACAGATTTTGAGTATATTCTTAAACAGGCAAAGTTCTTCCATTTTAAAGGATGGGAGGAAGGAGAATTGAAAAAGTGCCTGGGAATGTTGGCTGGCTTATCGCGTGAAGAGTTGGTAGCTTTGCATACTAACAAATGGATAAGGAGTGGAAAAACGTTGAAGGAAGAAATCTTCAAGATTCTCTTTATGGATCAGCTTGGCAAACGTGAAGAAAGGATAAAGGGAGCATCAACGAATGACCTTATCAATGAGTTTGAAGAAAAACAGACAGGGAACATTGCCCTGATTAGGCAGGAACTGAGAACCAGATATAAGGATAATCTGGGAGATGACAGGATTAAGATTGCTGCAGCTTTCAATCGCTCTACAAAAGGTGACCAACAGTGGGTAGAATCTCAGGTTCGCAAGGAGATGTATGGTAGCACTGGCAATAATAATGCTCCTTGGAAAAAGAAGTCATGGAAATAGTCGTTTTAAAGAGCTTAATATGGATTTGAAGAGATAAAAATCGATTTCTTTAATTATATTTGAATGGAATACGAAGTTAGAAAGCATAATTTGCCGATAGCTACTGTCATTAAAGACTATATGAATAAGCAAGGCGGTAAAGTTACGTCATCTCGTAATGATATCGAACGACGATTTAATGCTTTGGACTGGCGATATCAGAAACAGATTCTCTCTGCTTTCCTTAAATCAGGGAAGTCTGACAGGGAGTGGGCATATGTAAAACTCTTTAGGGTTTGGGATAAATGCTTTATCCCGACGCTTCAAGAATTGTGGGAGAAATATCATGAGGAGTCCCTAACTTGGCTGATTATCCGTTACTTCCCAGTTGATTTCCTGAAAAGAAACTTTGAAAGGCTGAATGAGGGCCGGAATTATTACTATCTGTGTACTCGCCTTTATGACAGCTCGGATTTCAAGGTTGACAAGACAAGGCTGAGTGAGTATGATCTCCTAAGAATCAAACGTCTCATGGGCGAATCCGTAACTTTAGAAGATGCAAAGGACCTGTTCTTCTATATGGTATATAAGTACTGTAAAGGGGCTTACAGATTTAGAGCTTGGAGAACTGTGGAGAGTTATAAAAATGCAGATATTTCAGAACTAACGATTCTAAATCGTCCGATGATAAATAAGATGCTTCTTGAAATCGAATCCTTAAGTTCAAAAGGATTCGGACTTTCAATGGAGTTAAGGGACTGGAGGGAGTCTGTGAAGAAAGACTATATTGCAAAATATGGGATGGCAGGAAATACATACTGGGGGGATGAAGCAGAAGAGTGGCAACGTAATACACAGATGATACATTGCTACGAATGTATAGACAAGGAATACACAAGCGTCTGGGATACTTTCGACATTAATGACCAGAAACAGTTTCTTGATTATATGAAAGAAAGGCATAAGCAGCACATTCTAGAGGAGTCGCTAAAGGAAAGCGATCCCCCAACAACGGATGAGAAAAGTGATTCGTCTATTTTTGAAGATTTTATTATGCATTTTGATTATCTGGATGAAGATGATCATTCTGGTCTTCCATTCTGATAACACCAGTGGTATTCTTTAAACGACATATAACATAATGAGCATAGAGGAAGTTATAGATAACGCTGTTACCCTAAACAGAACTCTGGAGATAGAGTATTGTACTCGAAGCGGAAGTGTTTTTTTCTGCGAGATAGAAAAGATACACTATTCTCCCCATTATGGAGGACAATATATACAGGCTGTCCGAATGGATCTGGGTGAGGAAAGAACATTCAAGGTTAGTCGAATATTGTCTATTAACGGACATTCGTTCTCTCGTATATTTTGGAGACAACTCGGTGACAACTTTAAAAGGATTCAGGATTAATTTTATAGTGTATGCCAGATTATTCAATTGAAAAGTATATAATAAGCAATAATCGTACACTCGGTTATTTGAATAAGTGAAACATTAAATAGTTAAGAATATGAAGATTGTTGTTATTGTTTATGCTGTTTCATGGCTGATTTTATTAATTGTGTATATCATCAGCCTATTTGAAAACAAAAAGTCCAAGAAAAAGGATGATGCCCTAGAAAAACTCCTTAACAAGCATAAAAGTACAAAAGACAAGATCTTGGACAAGTTGGTATATGTCATTATGATTATATTTGCTCCTCTGGTCGTTTTGGTTCTTCCGTATATAGTTTTTAAACACATAAAAACTAAGAAAGAAGCGAGAATAAGGGAGGAAGAGAGAGAAAAATCTGAGAGAGAACATCAGGAACATAAAGCTGATTGTATCGAGAATTATGCAAAGATGGCTGGTGTCAAACAAACACAGAGTGGAAGTAATTATGTAGGTATAGCACAGTCTTTGAATGAGCTTGTAATGAAGAAATCGTATCAAAAGATCCTTGATCTATTGGATAAGGTCTCTTTACCACCGGCCATGAAGCTGAAGGTACGGGAATGTGAAAAACAAGGTTCGGGTGGCATTAGTCGTCTCTTTATTGATTGCCAGGATAATTCGTGCGATTATAGTATTTACGACCATCTTAGATTTGAAGACTCACTAATGGGGGCATGGCAAGCCTATCTTTTAGGACAAATGTGGCATTATCTTCCCTTATGGTGGCATGCCAACTATGACAGGCGTGACTATATTTATTCTAAAGAAGATTATAATCACATTACTCACTTCATTGATAGGAAATTCAATGTGAATGTCCTGTCAGATTTTGATGTGGCTCCTGAAATATATGGTGAAAATGGGAAATATTATATTTCCTGCTGTTTTTGGACAGATTTTGGCGGGTTGAAACGAGAATTTGTGGAAGTCACAATACAGGGCAGTAAAGTAAAAGATCTTTTCGTCTTTGATGAAAAAACTATCTTCGAATATCAGTGTGGAATAATGTTTTAGGGTTGGAATTTAAAGTTTATAGACTATGTTAATTGGTTGGAATCGGTATATGAAGTATATGGATCGTCCCCAGTATACTCCGAATGCAATAGATTCTTTGAAGGAGGACGAGGTTTTTGTGTTCGGCAGCAACCTGAAAGGTATGCATGGCGGTGGGGCTGCTTATGCTGCCTATAAGAAATTTGGTGCTGTTATGGGGCAAGGCGTGGGGCTGCAGGGCCAAAGTTATGCTATCCCTACGATGCAGGGAGGGGTAGAAACAATCAAACCCTATGTCGATGAATTCATTGAGTTTGCTAAACAGCATAAGGAGTTGTTCTTCTATGTTACCAGAATCGGGTGTGGTATTGCAGGATTCAAGGATGAAGAAATTGCTCCCTTGTTCGCAAGGGCAGCGTTTATCGGCAACGTTAGTCTGCCTATTTCTTTTGCTTCTATCTTGAACGAAGAATATGACGACAACTCTTTTCCTGGGATTTCAATGTCGGCTGCTTACCGTTTGCAATGTCAGGGACAGGCAAAAACAATTGTCGATATCATCACAACTTTGAACAATGATAAGCATTACACGGATTTTACGAAATTGATGGATGACCTTAAAGAAGTGATTAACAAATATCAACGTCGTGGTACTGTAAGTGCTGATGTTTGTCACAGACTATATGATCTGTTATCGAAGAACAATGATAACCTCTTTAAGAACGGATATCTGGATTTCGACAGGCTGGTAGAATTGGTTGATGAGAACAGTGCAAGTCCCCTCATGGAAGGTCTTGATGAAATATATAGTTTGCGAGAGAAAACGAAGATACTTCGTTTGGCTAATGCCATGAATGAGATTTGCCATTACAAGGATCCTAATGAGTTTATCTATGAACTGGCAGCCTTGACTACGGGTAGATGGAACTGTGGTGATAACAACTATATGAATGACTCATATCGTTATCCTCTACAATTCGTTTTTTACGGAATTAAACATTTATGGAATAAAATAACAAAAGAAGGAGTCCTTGATAACGAATTACTAAAGAAGTACATGTTCACTGAACATGAACGTAAAGTAGCAGAAATAGGCCTCTCTGAAGTAATACGTACCGATTTTGAGAATGATGGCCCTTGTCATCCTGAAGTATTCTTCCCGAAAGAAATTGGTACGGCTCCAGTATATGTGGTTGATCAGTTTAATACAGAGCATTGTACGGGTAATCCTATGTATGTCAAATCCTGTGGTGAAGGAAAAGGTCCGAATGCATGGCCATACAGATATGAATTCTTGATTATTAAACCCTTGTTGGAGCGACAGGTTCAAAAAGGCACTTATGAAAAAGTTGAAGAGTTCTATTTACCTATTAAGGAATGGAGGACTCGCCCGATCTTCCATGAGTTATATGGCAAGATTGAGATTCATGGCCTTCGTGAAAAGATGCGTTTTATGACAAGAATCAGAAGAGGAGAGGCATAAAAAAGCAAATGCAGATATTTGGGAAGGAAATACAGATAAAGCGTACTGGATGTAATCTCATTGATGAACCAGGAAAGTGCGTTGCCCCCTCTGTGAACCTTTTTGTAAAGGTAACCAAAGGGTGTAACGCTCATTGCCTGTTCTGTTCCAACGCTGGTACTATACCCCCAACAACTCCTTTCGATATTCTCAAACTGATAACAATTATCCGTGAGTTGCAGTCAAAGGAAATAATTGTTAACAGGGTCAATATTACTGGTGGTGAACCATCAGTTGTGCCTTCTCTTGTTGAGAAAATACTTGCGCAGATGGAACAGAAAGAGTTTATGGGGATACATGTCCATCTTAATACAAACGGGCTTTTATCGCAGTCTCAGAAGTTGATGACTCATCCAAGATGGAATAGCATATCAATGTCTTTACATCATTATGATCTCGGGAAACTGAGCGAATTATACGGATGCAATATTCCTTCCAATGCGTTTGATTTGGTGAATGTTGACAGGCAGAAGCTGAATGTAAGTTGTAATCTTGTCAAGGGCTATATTGATAATCCTGGTGAAGCCAAGAAGATGCTGGATTTTACTTTGGATATGGATATAGTTCGTATTGGTTTTGTTGCTTTAATGAAGGTAAACGACTTCTGCAGGAATCATTTTGTTGACTTGGAAGAGATTAGGCTTGACTCAATACCTCATGTGCATTTTACCAGGTCAATGAACAGAGGGAAAGACTGCAAGTGTACAAACTACCTGTATAATAGGGATCTTAAGATTTTGGAAATCTATATGAGGAACTATGCTAACCCTCAGTATTGTGAATCGTCATTGGTATATGATGGTGAATATCTGAGGCAGGGCTTCCATCAGAATAATATCATATATTGAAATGAACATAGCTGAACTATACTCATACAGGAAAGCTGATTCCCAATGGAATACATCATATCCCCTTTCTTCAAAGGATTGGGAACCTTTCAGAGTGAAATCCTTCCTTGATTTCAAGGATGAGGATAAACTGTCTTTTTATATTCACATACCATTCTGCAAACAACTATGTTCGTTTTGCGAGTATACAAGGATGATATGCCCAGATGAGGTCACCCAAAAGAAATACCTTGCTACAATCCTGTCGGACATAGAAAAATTCAAAGAACAAAACAGTTCTTTTAAACTTGTTGGATTTGATATCGGTGGAGGAACACCAACTGCTTTATCTGAAGGAAATTTTGATATGCTGATGGATATATATGGTCAGGCATTATCAAACTTGACCGTGTCTGATGATTATGAACCAAGTGTTGAAGGTACTTTTCAAACTCTCTCAGTTCGGAAATTAAGGAGTCTGGTTAAACGGGAAATCCTTCGTCTTTCCCTTGGAGTCCAGACTTCTTGCAATGAGGTACTTGGCCTACATAATAGGCACACTGTCCAGATTGAAGAAATGAAACAATGGATGATTAAAGCTTGGGAGGCAGGCGTGTCAAAGATAAATCTTGATCTTATGTATGGTTTGAAAGGGCAAAATTCATTTACTATAGATGAGGATTTAATTGTCATCGAGACACTCCGTCCTCAACAGGTTACGTTATATGAACTTAGAACCAATATGCTGAGAGCATACAAAGACCGAACTAAACATGAACTGTTTGATATGTATAAGCAGTATTATGACGGTCTTGTGGGAATGGGGTATTATGCCAGATTTGGACAGAATACTTTCTCTCTAGATCCTAATGACTGCGGCGTGTCTTCTTATCTGAGGTCTCGGATGCTAATGGGTGTGCCGTACAAGGGCTTTGGAGTGTCATCACAAAGTATGAACAAGCAAGGCGTTGCTTACAATATGGGAAAAAGTAACGCTTCCATATCGCAATTGGTAGCGTGTGATTCGTTCCCAGAAGAATATACCTATTTCCTTCCTGGGGAAGAACTGGCATCAAAATATATTGCCATTTCTGCCTATAACTGTTCTTTCTCTATTAATAGAATATCGGAGATGGTTGGTTACAATTACTTGGATAGGTATAAAGAACGGTTAGACTTCTGCCTGGCAAATGATTATGTGTCTTTTGATGGGGATAGGGTTTATATAACACCTAAAGGATTCCCTTATTATGGCGCGATATTCTCTCTGTTTTATCCGAGTTCAATCTATTCAACCGTATTGATGAACTCGCGCATTTAATTTGCTTCTCTGCTGGAGCATAAAATTGTTTTATGTAAGATTCACTGAAAATGCGTAATAATCTCTTGTTATTGTATATACAGAGCTGCTTAAAACTTAAAAAACAACAAAAAAAGTACTTTGTTTTGTTTTTTTTAGTATATTTGCATTCAAAAGTTTTAGTTGAGTACAAATGACTTCTGAATATGAGTTATAGGACAAGTACAACTAAAGAACGGTATCTCGAGTTGATAAAGGATCCTGTCTTTTTTTGCAAATACAAAAAAAAGGCAGAATATAACAACGGGGACATTCGTAATGTCGGGAATGGTTGGATTTCTTGTAACCCCACAATCCACCTGTTTGTTAGTGATAGCATTTTACCCGAAAATGACTCTAAAAGGAAACTTTTCGTAATTGAACGACAGGAATTCTTGAATGGAAGAGTTGACGAGTTGAAAGAGGATACTGATATCATTTATTTCGAAGTAACAGAATTTGATCCACAGAACCAAGATCATTGGTGCTATATATTTACAGACTGTGCATATAATTATCAAAGTGGAAATCGGAATTATTGCCACATGGCTTTGTTCTGGGCTTTATATACACAGACGTGGAATGCAGATGACGTGTGGAATGCTCTGTCTAGTATGCCAACAGGAACAAGCCAAATATGCATTAATCATATTTGTTCCAATTTTTACGTCTTTTCTTTAAAAAAGCAAAGGGCACTTTTGAATTATATAAAGGCATCAAACCCTCAGATGACGACTCTAATTATAAAAGATGTTGAAGATGCACTGAAAGAGTTGTCTCCGGAATCCAGTTTCGATAATTATGGTCTCTACCAAAAAGTTGATTATATTGTAGATTACGGCCAAAATCCTAATGAAAAAGAACATCTGAATAATTTGTTTAAGACATCTAGCAATCGTTATGTCTTTTTCAAGTTCTGGCTGCTTACTCCTAATCGCGGCTTCTATAACTACGCTGATTTGGAGGAAATACATTCATATGTAAACACGTCAACACAACTGTCCATTGCCTTAAGGTATTTACATGATGTGAGGCTTCAAACATTAAACATTGACTTCAAATTCATAAAGGCTCTTCGAGACCTTAGATATCCGACTCTGTTCCATATTAGGAATTTTATTGAGAGGCCAGGAGATAATATTGACTTGTCTTCACTTCTGTTTTGTGATATTTTGCTGACTCTGAAGAATAGTAACGGAGAGAAGTTGCAAGATTTTAATGGTATTCTTGATTTGGCGGTTACCCACAGTAATCCTGCATATCCTAACATAGACCTTGGTATAAGGAATTTCCTTCCTGTTTGTGACGGGGGGCTAATACCCAACCCGCATTTTATAGGTTTTATACATTATTCTGTTGTGTATGACTTCGATGAGTCATTAATCACAGAAGAAAACCTAAAAAAAACTATAGGGTACATTCTTAACAAATCCGCTGATTTACAGTATCATTACTGTTGTGCAAATGACAATGATAAACATCTTGAGGAGGATATTAAGAAGAAATGTTCTTTGATTATAACCTCATATCGTAAAGAAGTCCAGATAGTAACAGACGAAAACGGCAATAAGATTGAAAAAGTAAATTTGGTTAAAGAAAAAAGTCCTTGTCCACATTTGCAGTATAAACCTTTCTATCCTTTCACTTGGAAGCGTAGAAGTGGCCGAGACGTACTCCTGAACAATTGTTTGAATTTAAATGCTATGGGTGAGTATTTCACTCAAGATGATATTGACATGAAAAGACTGGAGTCAAATATTCGTTCAATGGCTGCAAAAACAAGTCGCTTTATTCTGTTTAATGGTAATGTGCCAAAGGATTTGATGGAAAGAGAAATGGATTATCACTATTTTTCTAACTATTATAAAGCAACTTATATTATCATATATCCCAATAAGAATATTTTCTATTCTTCAAAGAAAGATTTGCTGGGGTTGTGGTCTAATGACAAACAGACGTCTTGGGATAATTCTGAAATGGATAATTTTGCTCAAAAGTTAGAATCACCCATTATTTTTGAAAAGACATTCCAGGCACTAAAAAAAATGTATCCAAATGGTTTTGTCGGAAAGGATTATGTTGCCATCCCGTACGATGATACAGAACTTCGTAAAGTAAAAGATTATTTTTACTTTAGACAATCATATATTCAAAATAATGACAATCAATATTCCTATGGAAATAGAGATGCAAGAAATAATGATAATGAGAACAAACCTAGCCCACTGAAATTCTTATATACCCCAAAACTAGATGAGAATAGAATTGTCTACTGTACCCCAAAACTGGCAGATATAAATGAAAAAGTATCTGACCTTCCTTTTTTCTGGTGTCGTAGTGTGGAGTGCTTCTGTAATGTTTTGGATGATCAAACATTAGATAAGCAAAACGACTGGCATCAGTATTCCTTATATCATGCTGCTGAGATAATCGGATATAAGTTGATAGATGTTACAGAAAGAGGAAATATTCCGGACTTGAAAGTTGCAGGCTTTGCCGCAGAAGTTAGACAAGCAGAGAGGTTTTATTCGCGTTTGGTATGCCGAGCATGTGGACATATGATTTTTTCTGTTAGGGGAACTATCTTAAATGGAAGCCGTTTCTTTGCCTGTCAGAATCCTTCTTGTAAACAATATCATGTTGAGGTGTATCTTAGCCAGTGCAGTAATTGCAAAAGAGGACTTATAGACAGCAGGGATAGTAAAAAATGCGAGAATGGGTGGGTGATATGTCCTTCATGCCTGGCTTGTTGTAATGATAAGCTTTTCGATACCCTAATAGCTAGACATACTCGAAATGGTTATGTTCCGCCAAAAATCAAAGCAAATGAGGGTAAGGGACATAATAATAAGGGACTCTTTTTTTGCCCTAAATGTGCTACGAAATTGGGGAAAATAACAATTGAAGTTGAAGATTATGCGGAAGATGGTTCGTTACAAAAAGTAAACAAAGAGGTTTTTGGCTGCCCAGAATGCAAAAAAAGTTATGAGAAGGAGCTGAAGTTGTTTAAAGATCGTGCTGGTTAAATAAATAAGAAATATTGCTGTTCGATTTTTATCGAACAGCAATAATATGTATTAATATCCACCAGTTGTGGTTATCTTGTCGAATAACGTACGTGAATCTACCCCTGCAGCCATGATAGGAAGGACGGAGCGGACAGCCTGCATGAAGACCATCATGCCCTCGGCTGACACCTGCTTGCGCTTGTCACCCGTTTTCGGATCGAGCCCGCGCTGGTTGCAGTAGCTGAGCCATGCCTCGCTGGCGTCGAACTTCTTCCAGTATGCAGAGGAGTTGTAAGTCACCCTGTTGATATACTGCCGACGGGGCTTGTACCAGGTCCATTCCGTTTGGTTCATGGGCTGCTGGATGCCTGTAGCCTTCAGGAACTCCCTGATCCACTGCTTGCGTTCGGCCTTTTTGGGCAGGTACTCGTCGGTGCAGGTGAACATCAGGATGCTGTCTGCCACCTCATAGCTGATGGGCAGGAAGCAGAACTCACCGTTCTTTGCCCCAAACGGCACGAGTTTGAGGTAGAACACATCAGTCTTTTCAAACCGCTGCACCTCAATGGCAGTGTACTCCAAAGGCGTTATCCATGTGGAGAGTTTATAGCCCTTTGCCGGCCATGGGCTACCAGATACGTACTTCTTGGCACTTGCTGACAGCGTGATAGCCATCATCAGAATCACAATATTCTTTCTCATAGTTCATTCGTTTTTAATTTGCAAAATCGCAAAGTTAGACATAATATCAGTTGCATCACTCGGTTTTAACACAAAAATAAGGGTGTTTAACAGTTGGCTACCTTGTGAGCAGCCAACTGTCGGACCTCTTATAGCTTGCCGTTTTCCCTGTAGGAGTAATATTCTTGGGAACATACTATCACATGGTCGCAGAAGTGGATGCGCATCACCTTGCAGGCGTTATTGATGGCCTTGGTTATCTCGTCATCCACATGGCTGGGACGGGGATTCTCCGAGGGATGGTTATGCACGACGGTGAGGATGGTGGCATTGTTGGTCACAGCGTACTTCATGATAAGCCGGATGTCCATCAGTGT
>AUXO018776038.1_pt1 | contig 17463 bp, 20 predicted proteins | sample 768731 | NCBI WGS metagenome assembly AUXO01 (sample SAMN02715735, study PRJNA202380) | gut metagenome | biome: sheep rumen | host: Ovis aries | place: New Zealand: Palmerston North
GAGAGCTTTGATAGTGAGGAGAATATATGGATAGATAAGAGATGGCATCAGATACTTGTTTATTGATTAAAGAGTTGGTTTTACGATAATATGTGAGTTAATTTCCAGAGTGCTGCAACAAATGAGAGAGCCAACTACGAAACTCAGAAAAATAATGCTATACAAGATATAGTAGATAGATGACAACTAGCAGATACTGCATACTTTCCAGATTTAAACTTTCTTAATTACTAATTATGGCTGATAACACAAAAATATGACCTATATTTAGATGAGCCAACTGATGACTTAGTGATGATATGTTCACGGGTATTCAGAATAGCTTTTTCTATTCACAGAATTTGGAGATTAGAGAGGATATGAGAAGCGTCTATCCGTGTAATCAAGCCAAAATAGCAGCAGGCGGTGCCACGTTGAGTGGTACTCCTGTAAAAATGATACAATATAATACTTACACATGGGCTATATTTAGTGGCGCTAAGGTATATGTATTCAACTCTAATACCAACACTATTGATGATGGTACTACCCTAACAGGTTGAGATGTAAGAGATGCTGAGATATTTGGAGATAAAATATTTGTTACAACTGATACTAAGTTACTTAGTTTTAGTTACTCAAGTCCAGGTTGGAGTAGTCCTACAAGTGTAGCCACTCTTACAAGTTGTGCCTATCACCCATTACAAGCTACATCTACTACATTGTGTGTGGGGGATAAGAATATAATCAAAGTGGTGTTATTCAATGCTTTATGAACAGCCATAGACCAGATTACCCTTTCTTCTAATTGTATAGTAAAGCTACTAGATTACCTATGATGATATACAAGAATAGTTATAGAGAAAGACTATTATAAGAACGAAATCTGATTGTGGGACAATTCAAAGGATGCTATTAATGAGAGGATACCTATGGACTGATACAAATTCCTACAATCATGTATATATAAGTGAAAGCATTACTTAGTTAGTGATAAGTGATTATGATTAATCAACTGATACGATTATTATATTATTAAGAGATTTGATAAGTTTAGTGATAACCTAAATAGTATATGTATACATGATGATAAGATGTATATCGGTGGTACAGACTGAGTTTATATCTATTGAGCCAAGAACAAGAACTACAATGAAGTGTTGGCGATGTGGACATATACTTGAGCTAAGATATGAGCATTAGGTAGTAACTATGTAGATATACTTACTTCTAAGAATTGAAAGGTTTGAGCAAATACTGATACAGCTACAGACTGACAATTAGATACGATGTGATATTATGGTAATAGTCTTTCGGAAATTAAACAAGCAATGTACCTAAGAGTTGGTTATAAAGTTCCAGAATGATGAAATATCCACATTTATTATAAGACTAATGAAAAAGATTGGACAGAATTAACTACTCCTAATTGATTAACAGCTAATTGGGACATGAGAAGTCCATTTGCTACATCTCTTAAACTAAATTGTAGGTTTCAATGGATACAATTCAGATTTGTATTATCTGGTTGAGATACTCATGTCTATAGTGCAGATTTATACTATAATGATATGTTAGACTAATGGCTACTGTTGTAGATTACGATTACATACAAGAGATAAGTACTCAAGAGGCTCTACATAACATGACTAGCGATGTAACTACATGATATGATACAGAGATACCTTGAGTGAATACATATAAGATAAATGCCGAAGTATCTACCTATAATTTTCCAGAATGATGAGGTTGATGAGAGGGATGAATAGCTTGATGGAGTACAAATGTTAATTGGACAGCCTCTGATTATAATACAGTAACATGGTGAAGTGGTAGTATATATTTACCAGATGGAACGGCTTTGTCGGTGAGTTCTGGTAATACAGGTAATATGTCTGCAATGACATACATCTATTACGACCAAAACGATAACTCTATGCATTATACAACCTCACCAGCACAATCTGTTGGGGAGGGAAAAATATTGATGTGTGTAGCTTGACCTACAAGTAGTTGAAAGAAAGCTGCATTTCAAGCATTTGGTACTAATGCACAAAGTTCCCTTATAACAGCAGATAATATTGCAGCCAATACAATTACAGGAAATGAAATACAGGCTAATAGTATTTCAGCAAACGAATTAGATGTTAGCAGGCTTTCTGCTATTAGTGCTAACTTATGAACAATAACAGCATGAGATATTAGTTGAGCCAAAATTACAGCATGAAGTACAAGTTGAACGGCTATAGTTCTTGACCCGAACAGTAATAGGATACAGATTTATTATGGTTGAAGTGTTGTAGGATACATAGTAGGGACTTATGTATCTTGATTGTGAAGTGCCGTGGCTATATATGGAGACTATGTATATGTGCCAGGTACATTTATGGCGGGTTGAAAATTAAAAATACCTGTTTGAACTGATTTATATGATTAAATTAAATGACATCGGTTGCATATAGAGGAATTTGAAAATGAATAGCATTGGACTGAAGCGAGTTCTTCAATTTTTATTGAGAAGATTTTAATCCCAATGTGCCATCAATTCCTAATCGAACTACAGCATCAGCCTATGAAGAAACAAGTAGCTTTAATTTAAGCGGTTTCCAACCTTGAAACGAGGTTGGTTGTTATGTTCGACAAATAGACCTAACCGAAAATGGTAGGCTAGATGTAGAAATAGATTTGCAATACTATTCATGATGATGGCAGACTTGCTGGGACTTTAGTTGGAGAACTACGGTAGATGTTAAAGACTATGATAGCCGAATGTGATATGCGTACTTTGGTATCGATGATGATGAGATATGGACTTATTCAAATCAATATAGAATAGTAATGAACTGGGAATTTACTGTTTGATGAAGCCATGTTGCATGAGAAAGCTGACTAATTAACACATTTACTATAAATTCGCTTAGCATAGATGATACTAGGCATAGTGCGTGATATTTACGAGTAGAGTGATTATATCTTTGTTATACTGATGGACTTCGGTGAAGTAGGTGATATAAGCATAAGATAAACTATGATAGTTGATATAGTTGATGAAACTGAACAAGATGATATATACGGATACCTAGTTCTACTTGAGACAAAAGAATATACTATGTAGATGCCTACTGAACTGTTAGGAGAACACATTATTCAAGTGCATGGTATGGAGGTAGCGTGAATGTCGGCTCTAGTAATAGATGATTTATACGAGTATCAGATGGTAGTTATGAGGACTGATATTGATACCTGTGTTATGTGGATGCTTCTTGAGAGCTAAGAAGGATGTGAAACTGAACCCCATAATTTATATCTTAACATAATTATAATGAGAGACCATAGCAAACAATGAGGTTCTTGTTGATGAGGTAAAAAAAAGAGAAGAAGTAGATAAGAAGGAAAAGTCAATATAAAACTTAAACAAAACGCTTGAACTTTAAACAATTACAGATAAAAACTCCCAAAGAAAAGGGTATTTAACCTTATAAATAATATAAATGGTAACTAGAGCTGAACAATTTGCACAGAGCCAAAAAGCATTACAAGATGCTTGAGTTGATATATATAAGTATAATGCCGCAATAGCCAGTGGTGCAAGTACGGCAGATGCATTAAAGGCTTGATGATGGACTTGATGAACTACAACATCATCTAAGACTTCCACAAGTTCTTCTGCAAGCACTACTCCTAAGACATCCAGCAATACAGTAACCGAAACTTATAGATGACAAGTTAGTGATGGTACTTCAAATATGAACTCTATGAGCCAAACATCTGCTCAGTCTAATAGTAGAAATTTTCAAGTAGGTACTGGAGATGTTGCAGAGATGCCAGAGCAGCCAAAAGTTAGTTCAGTACAGCAACCAACCCAAGATAAGTTTGCTAAGTCTTGGGCTAATATGACAGCCGCTCAACAGCAAGCAGCTCTCACTAAGAAAGGTATGCTAGATTATATAAATAGCAGATGATTGACTGTTAAGAAAGGAGAAACTCCAACCACAACTACTACGCAACCAAAAAGACAAACAGTTCAAACACCTAAACAAGATGAGTGGGACTATCAAGACAACTCACAGGCTAGAATGAACCAAATAGCTGATAACCTAGATAAGTATAGACAGACTATGCCACAGCTATTTGATGACGAAAGTGCCTTCTATAATTTCTTTATTGACTGAAAAGGAAGAAGCCAAGACCAGATAGATTTCCTATGGGACTACTTCAATAGAGTTAAAAAATTCTGAAAATATGACAATATGTCGCCAGAAGCTATTTGAAGTTGAATAGCAAATGGTACAGTCCCAGAAGACTATCTAAACAACCTAAAAGCTACTGACCCTGCAAAATATCAAGAGGTTATAGCTTTTAAGCAAGAGAGAGAAGACACTATCAAGAATGAGAGCTATCTTAATGAAATCGCTAATATGGCTTGAATAGAATGATGGGAAAGCGAACCAAGTTCTATCCAGTATGGTAAATGGAACTGAATATGGTTAGATGAAAATGGAGATTGGATAGATGATAGAAGATACCACGCCCCAACGGAAGAAGAATTGCAGCTAAGCCAAGAAGATAGCGAATATGAGGCAGAAAAATTAAAATTAAAAAATGCGTATAAGCGGCTACAGAACGACCTAACTGAACAATATCCAGATGCCGACTTATCTACCATTATGATATTAACTTCAGACAGGGGTACTAAAATACAGAAAGCTCTTGACACCATAAGCGTAGCACAGACAAAAACACAATGAAGACTAGCATATCTCCAAAATGAGAGGGCAACTATGGATAAAGCTGGCGCTGATAGTATTGCACAGCTTCAGAAAAACTTGTGAATGTATTATCAATATTCTCCACAGTGAATAGCAGAATTAGCACAAGCTCAATACTGAGCTACTAATATCACATTAGACCAAGCTGATAGTTGAAATGAAACTCAAAAACAGATGGCTCTTGATGCCGCAATAACTCCAATATTCCAACAATATTGAGATATAATTCAGAGAAGTCCAGCTGAAGTTATAAACGATGTTATAGCTTATGCAAAAAAGAATTGAGTTTGATTAAGGGAGGCTCTTGAAGAAAACTTTATGAAACCCCTAAGAGAGAAGGATGCTTATAAGTCAATGCAAGCCGCTATGACGAATAGCTGATGGGACATTAAGAATATATATGTTGATTGAGAGCAACAATCTGTTTGGTACAACCCACAGACTTGAGAAACTAAACCAATTTGATTTTCATATAATTCATCTACTGGTAAATTTGATACAATCTCTATGAATGATTGGGGAGAGTGAGATTATCAACAAAATAGATGAGCTGTTCAAAGCACAATGAGAGATTGGGCATCTGCCGCTTGAAACAAAGATGCCGCTTCTCAAAGTATCACTGCGAATATGGAATGAACATATTTATGAACAAGCACTTGTGGATATTATGTAAACGATTATATCTATGGTATGACTTGAGTAAAGTGACCTTTTGGAAGCGAAATAGCCAGCAAGAGAGCAGCTTGTACAAATACTTGACTTAAATGAGCTAAAGTTTGAGATGCTATTGTATTCGATTGGAATATCGCTTGATGAGTAAATTGAGTATATCCAGAATACTGACACGTAGGAATTATAACTTGATTTAACCCATCAGATTGAAGCCTACAAGTTTCAAGCTCGATATGAGGAAAGGTACAAACAAGAAATATTAAACCTTGAGATGCTTGGTACAAGAATATTTATGGTACAATGAGTGTTTGATATAAGACAAAGAGAGATGAAAACCCAGCTTGGCATCCTATGTATGATGCTATAAACGACATTCTATACGATACAAAGAACAACCTAACTCAAGACCAAAAAACTAATTTAAAGAACGCTGAAACTATGTATTCATATCTTTATGGTATGGCATCAGACTGAAGTTTATCTAAGTTTGTAAATAGTTCAGACTTCCAAAAGATTATGAAAGATATTGTAAATTCATCTTTCTCAAATAATGACGATTGAGATTGATTTGCTTCTGCTTGGGCTAGAGCCGTTGCTAAAGCAAAAATAACAGACCCAACTGTTCTTGAGGTTGCTAACAGATTTCAGAGGCTCATAGAGTTGAAATTGAGAAAGGAGAGTTGAGCTGCAATATCATCTTCTGAATGGAAATCTAACTTTAGTAACTTGTTACCACAAGCGTGAGAAAGCGCAAGCACAAAACAAGATAAGTTGCTTTGATGGGAACAAGGTTTGATATATCCTACATTTAGATACTCTGGAATGCCAGAATGATATGTATGGCTATTTGATACTAATGTATGATTATTCCCTAATATTTGATGACAATGAGGGGCTACTCAAGTATGAGATACATACAAATGAAGTTGGAACATAACAACGAATAAAGATGGTGGAACTATTTTACCTTGACAGCCAACTTGATTTACATCTAAATGAAGTCGAAATACTACATCTAAGACGTGACAATGAACTACTGTAAATGGAAACGACCAGTATTCATCATTATATAGTATATTATGATATTAATTTATAATTAAGTTACACATTATGGACGCACCAGAGCTTAAAAAACAAGGTATATCTCTAAGCTATTGAGTTAGCAAAGATAGCGCGGTACACAATTATGTGCCTACTATATCTCAAAGTGAGGATGAAAAGATTAAGCAGTGGGTTAATGATAACTACTCTCTTTATAGTGATACTTACAAAGAGGCTGCTTATAGAGATGCGCAACAAGCCGTTTTAAATAGAAAGGCTACTATCGAAAAGAACGCCATCCTCAAAAAAGAGAGGACAGAGAGGGCGGAGAAAGCATCTTATATTGGTAATAATTTAACCCTAAATCAGCAAAAGCAGATAGCAGCAGCGGAAGGTGCTATATCTGATGCGGCAGAGATTATCAGACAGTGACAAGAAATGAACTGAGTTAAGATTGATAAATCACTTACTGATAGAGAAACTGTTGACGCATTTTTGAACGCAAATACGGAGATGCCATTTGCTGAGTATGTTAATAAGTTCTTAGATGTTCAAACTTGATGAGGAGATAAGACTATTTATGACAATAGATGGCTAGCTGCAAAATTATGACTGGCTTGAAAATGAGAAACACTTTGGGTAAATGCTACTGACAAAATAAGAGCTTGAGCTTGAGGTGTTGCACAATGAGCAGCTAACATAATGCAGAATACATTATGATGAGCTATGGAATGGGTATGATGAAATATATGAGCTTGATTATGAGAGCTATGATATTGAGCGGCAAAATTAGTGTGAGCAGATGTGTGAGAATGAACTGTTTGGGATAAAATGAAGCAAGCTAAGTGATATTGATTTAATAAAGAAGATTGGAAAAGGGCGCAAGCAGAGGCAAGTTCAGAATGATTATTTAATAAATGATTAATATCTGAAAATCAATGAGCATATAATGTTTGAGAAACTCTTTGAGAGTTGGCTAGTGAAATAGCATTAACAGCACCAATCGAGTGAGCTGTTGGTGCAAAAATAGCGGCTAGTAGCTTACCTTGAATATTAAAGTTCTGATGACAAGCTCTAAATACCTTTGGTTGAGGAATGCTATTCCAGCTCGCAGATGATGCTGCTGAATGAGAAATTTCTTGACTAGAAAAATATATGGAAACTTGAACATTATCTATGCTTACAGCTTGAGTGTTTAATGCTATTGGAAAAATAGCCAGAGGCGTAAAGAAATGAGGATACAAATTATTTGCGCCTAAATGACAAGACCAGACAGCACTATTGACACAAAGTCCAGAAAGCTGGGCAAGAAAGACTAATGTTAATAAATGATTTGCTAAAGATGTAAACGCAGCCGTAACTCCATATACTGAGATGGCAGACGACCTAGGTAAAGTTGCAGATACGACATATTGAGCTAGAGTTGTCAAATGAGCTGAATTGGAATGAGCTGAGGGTGCTTTACGCTATCAATGAGCTAAGGCTACTGAAAAATACACAGCCAAGGATGTTGTTAAAGACTTAGAAAACGCATTCTCTAGTGTATGAGGTAAGAATGCTAAGATGCCTAAATTTACTGTTAATTGAAAGAAATTAACAATAGATAAAGAGTGATTAGATACGCTCAATAAAATAACTAGAACTCAAGATTGAGTGTCTATCAAATTAGGAGATGAGATATTGGATGCTTGGGAAAATAGATTTGTAAGACTAGACCAGCCAATTAATGCGCAGCAAACTAAGTTGTTTATAGACGATTTAAAGAATATACTATGAGATGCTGGTTATAGCAAGAGTTGATGAGAGATGATTAGGGCTATGAAGAACGCACTTAATTGAGTTGATGGTGCTGAGTGAATTATTAAGAAGTTCGAGAATAAATTATCTCAAGAAAGCCTAGAAAATCTAAACAAAGCTAAAGCTGCCTCTAAAGAGGCTATCGAAATGGATGAGAACTTAAAGAAGGTTGTATGAGTTCTTAGAAATGAAGATATGGTTGGAAAAGTATGAGCAGCCGAAAAGGCTTTATGAGGTAAGGCACAAATGCAACAGCTGTTTAAGGAGATATATGATAAGTATTGAATAGATATGAATAACGAGATATTATCTTGGGCTTACAATATGTCACTATATGATGTTAAGAAAGCTGAGGAAATATTAAGTACATTCTATCCTTCTAAACCTTGAGTTATTGAGTTATTGCTAAGACAGATAACAAAGACTTGAAGAAGAAAAGCCGCTGACACATTAGTAGAACAATGAATTACTTGAATAGAAGCTATGTGAAATGTATCTCCTAAGTGATGAATTATATGAGGAGAAATTGCAGCTTGAGCATCCACATTGTGATGAGATAATGAATAATTTACATTATATAACCATAAATTATGGAACAAATAGCAGTTAGCTTTACAGATGGATGAGTACCAAAGACTTGACTAACTCCATTGGCTACGATTATAGACCTTAATGGTAATGTAATGGTAGAGAATGGAGAATGTAAAGAATTAGGGTACTGATGGTATATTTACAGCTTTGATAGATACTCTCCAGAAAAGGTATATCTATATGTATTTGATGGATGAGAAGAACTTTCTTCAGATTACGATAGATACAAGTTTGGTGGTAATGAGCTTGATGCCTACTCTAATAAATATTCTTGGGGTAGAACTGCCGCACCTTACTTTACTTCTGTTAATGGTAGATTTGATAGAATAGACAAATCTATTAAAGATGCTGTAAAGAGTAGAAAAGTCTATGATGATAAAGAGGTAAGAAAAGGTTTAGCAGAAATTAAGAAAGAAATCAAAGGTAAAGGTTGATATGATGTTTATAAGAGGCTTGATGGTCTTGGAAAGGTTTTAGAGGAAGTTAAAAAGTCAGTAGTGGATACAAGTGCTACTAATGAATGAAACAGCTCTAAAAATTTCTCTGGCATCAATGGAAAGCTCGATTTGATGGCAGAATATGTTGTTAAAATCAAAGAAGATATTGATAATCAACTTTCTACTCTTGATGAAGATGTTGCTAATAGAATACAAGAAAGCAACGACAATATAAACCAATGAATGTCTAATAGAGTAACTATTGAACAGCTATTACAGCAAGTAGAGAGATTAGAGAACAAACTCAATGAGGTTGTAGATAGTGTAGTTTCTGATAGACTGCCACAAGAGCTTACTGATAAATATGATGTAAATGTAAGTAGGAAAGGTTGAATGTCTGATGAAGAAATAATAGCAGCATTAGGCATCCCAGAAAATGAATGAAACCAGTATTGACTTAATCAATGATTAAATGAATGAATTGAAATGTGAATGGAAGAAGGGTTGAATGAGGGTTTATGAGAAGCAAGAGAACAATGAGTTAACGCACCAGTAGATATGCAGTGAATAGCTGAACCAGAAATGCCTTTAAATTACTAAATCTAAATTAAATGGTACAAATCATAACTAACAGCAACTGATGAGGTGGGGGAGTAGGAGTATATAAGTATAAGGGAAGTGTAAACTCTTATGAAGACTTGCCTACTTCGTGAATGAAGATATGAGATACTTATAATGTAATCAACGAACATACAACTGACCCAGTATTCCCAGCTTGAACTAATGTAGCTTGGAATTGAACTGAATGGGATGCTTTGTGATGAAGTATTGACTTGGGGGAATATCAGAAAAAATTAGTTGAATGAAATTGAATAGATATAGACCAAACTACTAATGAGATTAGTGTAGATACAACAGTTATTGCTACAAAGCAAGACTTGACTACTAAACAAGATACTATATCAGACTTGGCAACTATTAGGAACAATGCCAGTGCTGGTAAAGCGGCTAGCGACACAATATCTACATACTGAAATATAGTTACTCATAATGTTTCAGAGTTTGCTACTTCTGCACAGGGGGCTAAAGCTGATAGTGCTTTACAGCCTAATGATAATGTAAGTGAATTAACAAATGATGCTTGATATATAAATAAAGATGTAAACGATTTAACTAACTATACTAAGACAACGGACTTGCCAGACTTTACTACATATCAGTTAAAGTCTAATATGGTTACAAGCCTTAACTCTGCTGATAACGACCATTATCCTACTGCTAAAGCCGTAAAGGACGCTATAAGCTCAGCTTGAGGTTGAGATGTTTCTTGACCTAGTTCTTCTTTGGATTGACATTTAGCAGTGTTTGATTGAGCTACTGGTAAGCTTATAAAAGACTGATGAGCTGTACCTACTCCTACAACAGTAGTTGATAATCTAACTACACAATCATCTACTTCAGCATTATCTGCTAATCAAGGTTATGTTCTTGATTGAAAGATATCAGCTATCAATGGTAAAATACCTAGTGAAGCTAGTTCTTCTAATAAATTAGCTGATAAACAATTTGTTAATGATGCTATTAACTCTGTAACAGCTTATTATATAACTAAAAACGCAGCTGGCGACCAATTTGCTACTTATGCTGAATTAGCTGCTGCTACTGTGTTCTACTCTGGTTGAGTAGTAAGAACTCCTACAAGAAACGATTATACAATAGTTCTTGATGATGAAACACATAATGATGAAGTTACAAGATATATCTATAATAGTGGTTGGGAATACCAATATACTATCAATGAAAGCCCATTAACACAGGCTCAATTAGATGCCTTAAACTCTTGAATTACAAGCGGTAAGGTAACAAGTTATGATAGTGTTGTATCTACAATAGCAACATATTGAAACATAGTAACTCATAATGCTTCAGAATTTGCTACATCTGCACAAGGTGCTAAAGCTGATAGTGCTTTACAGCAAAATGATAATATATCAGAATTGAACAACGACGCTTGATATATTACTTGAGTAAATTGGGGGGATATTGGTTGAACATTATCAGACCAAGTAGATTTAAACAACGCTTTATGAGCTAAGGCTAATGATGATAGTGTAGTACATAAGACTTGAGCAGAAACTATTGCTTGAACTAAGACTTTCTCTACAAGTCCAGTAGTCCCAAGCAAAACAGCTGATGCTACTAATACTTGAACAGCTATTGCTACTGAGGCTCAAGTTTATAAAAAACAAGATACTCTAGTAAGCTGAACTAACATAAAAACAGTAAACTGAAATTCTTTAGTATGAACTGGAGATTTAGAAGTTAGCGGAATAACTAAGGTATTTACATTAAGCTCTACAAGTGACTTAGCAACTGCACAAGCTGCTTATGACTGGTATTTATGAGGATGAGATGTTATATTAAAAATAAGTGGGCAAAATGCTGTATATAGACCACAATACGCAAGCTCTACAAGAATGAAATTTGCTAGGGCTTATGGTAATAATATTACTACCTTTGGGGAATGGCTAAGAACGGATTTTTACTTGTTCTATCTTTCTTCTGGCTCTGTGACTGACATATCAACATTTGGGAATGTTATAGAAATCAGTTCATCAGCACCATCAAGCTGAACTTGAAATTGAGTAATAACTCTCGTAATCTAAATCAGACTTTTAAATAACTTTAAATACCTATGCCTTGAATATATATCTGAACATCTCCATTAAAAGCAGCATATGTAGGTACAACTCCTGTAAAGGAGATATATGTAGGTACTACAAAGGTACGACCTGTATGATATACCCCAAATTCAAATACTCTTTTATATTTACCTTTAAACGGCACAACAACATATACAGATAAAAGCCCCAGTGCTAGAAGTATGACAAATAGTTGAGTTACTTTCTGAACACACCAATGAGTTGATTGTGCTTATTTCCAAAACTGAAACTCTATTGTTTCCCCTAACTATTCTAACTGAACTAATAACACTGTAATATGCTGGGCATATCTTATAGTACCATCGAGCAATAAAAGGAATTACTATATCTTTAAAAGAGGTAGCACGGATAGAAGAAGTATTTATATACAGACAAATTGAGCGTATCTTTATGGTCAATATAAAACCTCATCTTGATACAGTCAAAGCTCAATGAGTTATTCTTCTAATGTAGGTAAATGGGTAATGATAGCAAATGTTGGTAACTGAAGCACCCACACGCAATATGTATATTCAAGCTCTACCCCAACTAAAGTAAGTGCATCTTGAGCATCAGATGTAGCTGTGAATACCACAATGTCAGTGTGATACTGAGGTACATCTTGGAATTGATATTTATCAGAATTTATAGAAGAAAACAGGGGGTGGAGTGAAACAGAGTTAACGGATTACTTTAATCTTACTAAATCAAAGTATGGGTATTAACATTTATATTATATTTATCTCTTAATCATATTATTATGACAAACACTATCTTAATTCTTATTGCTTGTTCTACTGTAATTACTTCAATAGTAAACGCAGCTAAACCAGCTTATAAGAAATTCGCTAAAAAGTACACTGTAACTATTTCAGTGGCTATTAGTTTTATCTTAGGTATTGTTGCTTCTTTTTCAGTAGCACCTTACTTATTTGCAAGTTTGAATACTTGACTTTTAATCCTTATTGGACTTGCTCTAGGTACAGGAAGTAATTTGTTTTACGACCTTTGGGAATTGTTAAAGTCAACTACTGATAAGATTAGAAGCACAATAGAGTAATTTATTTTATTAAGCATAGCACAGATGAAGTTTTGGAAATCTATGTCAGTAACAAAGCTAGTCTTCTTAGAAGTAATGACTGTGCTATGCTTTCTTGTTATGCGAGTTGTGATTGCTCAGAATGTAGAAAATGAGGTTGCTAAAACTATACTTCAAATGTTTGAATTTGCAGTCACATCTATTATATCTTTCTACTTTGGGCAGAAGGTATGAGAAAGCAAAGCAGACCCTTTAATTAATGTTTGAGAAAAAGAAGATGGACAGCCTCTATAATTACATTACAGACCCTTGAACACTTGTAACATTTGTAGTATTTGTGTTCTGATTATGAGCTACTTGGAGTTCTTTGAACGCTAGACTTAAAGAGCTTGAGAAAAAGACTGATGAAATTGATGTCACTAAAATAGAAACTAAGTTGGCAGAGATACAGACTGATTTACAACGAATTAAGGAAGAAATAAATAAGTCAAGGAGAAAATAAAATATCTATCTTGAATAGTCAAAAAATACTTGCAACATATATTTATTTATATCGTTAAGTATCCCTTGATGAAAGAGCAAATACATAAATACAAAGATGACTGGGTTATTCTCAGATTTGATGAGAAAGATTTGAATTGGAGAAAAAACTGAAGAAGTGAATACTGGACTTGAAGCGAATGGAAGCCTTGACTAAAGAATGCTAAGCTGTATTGGCACGAAGATGATGCCGCACAAGCATTAGTAACTCTTAGGATAACTAGGGCTGCTTTATCTAGGGCTAAATTATGATAAATTGATTATTAGATTATATAGAGTACAAGATAGAGAAATGGCTAAGAAGGAAGAAAACGAAAAAGATTATTTTAGCGTTTAAATGAGCCTTGAATGTCAAAACTAGAAAATCAATATTCTTTACACCACATACTCCCAAAATCAAAAGGAGGAAACGGCGATGAAGATAACTTAGAATATATTAAAAACACAAAACACCGTGCTATACACACGCTATTCCAAAATCAAATGATAGCTGAACAGCTTATAACCACAATAGATATAAGCTCTAAGGCTTTGAGGGAAGATGTAAGAAGATGGTTAATAGATACTCTAACTGCTAGAGATATTTCAGACCCCTACGAACGATATAAAGACGATTGTATTTTAATCCCTAAACATAAATAAAATGGATAAATACGAATACAGCAAAGAATGAGATAAATGTACTTATGGACTTTATTTGGATAGTTGTAGGCAATGCCTATTTGAAACTTTATGCAGACTAGAAAAGAATGGAGTGATACAGCCGAGATAAAGAAGACTTCAGAGAACTTTTAATTTCTAAATATAAAATAATGAATGAGGCTATTTTTATAGAATGAGAGGCTTGTAGCAAATGCCATATGATGAAACCACACGCCAAAAAACGAGCAGAGCAAAATGGTTATGAGTTTCAAAACTTTCTTTTCTCTGATGTGTCAGTAAAAGAGTTCCAAATTGAAAGCGTACCTATGCTAATATTAAAAGAGAATTGAGTTGTTAAGGAAATATTAGATATGGACTGAATTGTCAATTTAATTTCTAACCAAAAAAACAATGGCTAAAGAGGAAGAAGTATTAGGTTGTCTAGGGGATTGAGCCGAAGACACAGACTATAAATTGTGTAATGGGGATAGTGATTTATTGCCACCTTTAGTAAGGAAAGACGAAACTAGGTTTACTTATAACCAATATAAGAATAAATGGAGTTGGATAAGCTGTACAGTTTTTGCTGCTGTATGAATGCTATCAGATTTAATTAATTATGAATTTTCATACGACCAGATAAAAGAAATAGATGACTTAACATATACAACAGACAACTATCCTAAAAGAATTAAATGACAATGATATTGGGTAAAGTATGCAGTATGAGTAACAGCAGACCGATATAATGCTTCAGAGTTATCTAAAAAGTATGGTAAGGTAGCATATTACAGAATTAGTAAGTATGATGATGAGATTTTAGAAAATGTGATAGATAAACTATACACGATAGACTGAAACTACCACCCAACAAAAGAGTATAATGAAGATAAAAAAGACTGAATGATAGACTGAAAAGATTTCTGAACTCTAACTAACTGACACAGTGTAGATATAGTGAAAAAAGACTGACAAAGAAGCGTAAAAGATAGCTGAAGTACAAACAATTACTATTGACTAAAGAATAAGCTGAGTGATATAACTAATTACTGACCTAACTTCTATGTATTCACTTTAGTATGAGAAGATTTGGAAGAAGTTAAGAGATTAAATAAAATCAAAACTGAGTGTAATTTATTGATAGAGCATCTATGAACTTTATATAATACTGTGAATGATACAAATTTTCAGTGAATATTACACTATACAGCAGAGAAATTGAGAATGAAGATTTCGACTTGCAATGAGATGATAGAAAAGCTACAATAGCATAAATGGTTGGTTAGCTACCGTAATTGGCTATGTAAGTTAGGTTTGCATAGCCTCCCAAAAGTTTTATAACCTAACTATAATAACTATGCAGAGAACACACTGACTTTCGACTTCTAAATTCTATCGTAAATATCAAAGCATAAAAAGAAGGTGCGAAGATGAACGTAGCTCAAATTATAAAAATTATTGAGCGAAATGAATTAAATGTTTACGAAATAGCTTTTATGAATTTCAAGAAGATATGTATAATAGCTATTACGAGCATTCACAAATGTATTGAGAAGAAGATACTACAATAGATAGAATAGATAATAATCGACACTATTGTAAATCTAATTGTAGATGGGCTACAAAAAAAGAGCAAGCTAATAATAAATCAAATAATAGAAAACTAACTTATAGATGAAAAACTGATAGTTTAGAAAATCGAGCAAAAAAATTATGATTGACATATAGGGCATTATATCAAAGATTATATAAATGAATGCCATTTGAGTTTATTGTTAAGCATCCAGAAGTTAAAAAAATCAAAACTTGTGATGAAATGCTAGTTAGTTTAAGGCAGTAAAATAATTTAAGACACGTAGAAATGCCTAGCTGAACAATTATCCATCTGAAATAATAAACGTGTCTTAAAGCTCTCAAAAAACTTGTCATTTATTTCATAATTATATATAATATGCCTTGTGGATGAAGATGAGGAAAGAAAAAATAAAAACTTTCCAAAAACTTAAAAAGAGAGAATAAACATCTCTCTTTTTTTAGTTTGGTTGTGACTAGACAAGTATAATAATCAGTGATACTATTGCAACTACAAATATTCGGCATCAAATATTTGTTTCTTCGTCAAATAGGCATCACACTATACCACATATTAGTGGTATTCATAATTCCACAAATAAGATGGCTCATACTATTGTTCGGAACATTATAATGCTAATTTAGTAAATAAACCTCAAATAACCATTCAAGTCAATACCATAGCTATACCAAATGCCCAAAGCATATGCCTATCTGCCTCATCATTAGCCTCATCAATTTCTTTATTAAACTCTTTCCAGTCCATATCACTTAATCTCTCTGATGTATCATAGGCTCGTTCTTCTAGCCTTTCTAGTCTGTCTTTAATAGACATCTTTTCTAGCTTTTGCCAGTCTTCTCTTGTTAGTTTCATTGTTATATTATTTATAAAATAAAATTACTTTCTCTTATCTCACATATAATAAGCTACTAAAACTTTTGCTATCTCTTTCATCCTTTCTTTGTTCTGTTCTTCAAACTCTGATAGCTCATTTAATTCTTTAATCAATTTATCTATTCCTTCCATCTGTAAAGTGAACAATATAAATCTTATTAAGGTCTAAGCATTTTATTAAGCTCATATATTGGTCTATCTGCTATTGATAACATCATCAAGTAGAAATTACTCTCTGGCATACTATCTCAATAAAAGAGTTTCAAATGCTGTACAAAATCTGGATGTAATAACTTATTATGCTCTACTAATCGCTGAATAAATCAGAAACTCTTACTTATTATAACTTCCTCATCTGTTGCTTGTTCATTATTATTAAGCACAAATACTCCAAATTCTTCTACATAATCTACATACCAACTTACAAAAGGGTCTTCATACTCATTTAGCAAGTCAATTAGTTTTTGATATTCAGATTTTTTTTCTTTCTTTCCCATCTCTCTCCATAGGTAAATAATATAAAAGTCTGATTATAATGTAATAATATCTCAGTCTACAAAGAACACATCAAACACATTATCTACTTTAATATGTCCAACATTACTGTCCCATCTTTTAATATCTGGAATTGCCATACTACAAATCTCATCTAGTTCATATTCAAACGAAAATCATAATTCTGATTTCTTCTCTTTCCACCATCGCCATTTCTTATAATAAGGTTTCCAACATTCTCAACCTTTGGCTAGATAGTTCTTCACTTTCTTTAATCTCCATTCAGATTTCT
>AUXO016563525.1_pt1 | contig 17458 bp, 17 predicted proteins | sample 768731 | NCBI WGS metagenome assembly AUXO01 (sample SAMN02715735, study PRJNA202380) | gut metagenome | biome: sheep rumen | host: Ovis aries | place: New Zealand: Palmerston North
ACCGGACTCGAACCGGCGACATTCAGTACCACAAACTGACACTCTAACCAACTGAGCTATGTTCGCCACAGCCAAGTGAAAAACTTAAAAGTTAATTTGCAATAAGTAAAGTTTGCAAATCGTCGGCATTCAACGGGTTTATGAAAAATATTTGTCCTTATTTTTTGCTTGCTTTTTAGGTATTCAAGGGAACTTTACTTTGAAGTAGCGGTGTTGTCGGTATTTTTGACAATTTTTTATCCAATATTTTTAACTTCAATCGCCGTTGGGCCGGTATTTATAACAATAGCAAATATATCAATGATTAGTGGATTAAAAAATGGTATGTTTTCTGTAATTGGAGTAATTATTGGAAATATAGCTTATATGACTATTGGTGTATTGACAGCACAGCAAATTATATCGGCAATTCCTGATAACGTGATGTTGTCTATATCATTTTTTGCAACGTTGTTTTTAATTTACATAGCCATTAGCTTTTGGCGTCGCGATTTATCACAAATAGAAGAAGACAGATCATTTAAACCGAGTGTTAAATTGATATTAAAAATGTTCACAATCACTTTGTCATCCCCAATTGCGATTACCGGCTATGTTATTACTTTTTTAACATTTGCAAATGTCGTAAAGCAATCATTGCTATTTTCTTGGCTCGGTGGGGTTTGTGCTGCAATAATCGCTTACACAATGGTCGCGTTTTGTTTTGGTTTTTTGGGTAAAAAATTCAAGAAAATGAAAAAGGATAGATATGTTAAATATTTAACAATATTAAATCGTTCATCTGCGGTTTTGTTGCTTGGTTTTGCGTCAATAACACTTTTTAAATTTGTAAAAACAATAATAACGATGTTCGTCAACTGATTAGGAGATTTTCTTGTGGCAGATATTTGATTATTATTTGCAGGAAAACAGGAAGGAATGTTTATCTCTTGCTGGGGCTTTATTTTCATTGGTCTTTTTGTCTATCCAAATGTATTTATTGCGATTTTGGCACGAGAGTTTTGCAAAAACATAATGATTTGGTTGAATTACAGAGGGATTATCTTGAAAATTGTGTCAAGCAACTCAACTATTTTGCAGGAAAAATTAGAAAAATTGAGCCTCTTACATCAATATATTTTGGCGGTGGGACGCCGAGCATATTGGAGCCAAAAATTATTGAAAATCTCATCAATGAAGCCCGTAGCATTTTTGGTTTAACTAATGATTGCGAAATAACACTTGAAGCAAACCCAACTACTTTTGAGATTGAAAAATTCGCTAATTTTGCAAAGGCTGGCGTCAATCGTTTGTCTCTCGGCGTTCAAAGTTTTAACGACAAAAACCTCTTTTGGCTCGGCAGAAAACATACAGCAGAGCAAGCAAAACAAGCAATTAAGGAAATAAAGCAACTTTTTCCAAAGTGGAGTTTTGATTTGATATATGGGCTTCCGCGACAAGATTTGCCAGAATGGCTTAAAGAATTAAAACAGGCCGTTGAGCTTGAACCGCAACATCTTTCTTTATACACACTTATTGTTGATGAAAATACTTTATTGGGCGAGATGGTTAAAAAAAAGATAACAATTCCAAAAACAGAAGACGAACTTGCAGATTTTTACGAAGCAACCAATGAATTTATAAAAAAAAACTCAAACTTGCAACATTATGAAGTTTCAAATTATGCAGTAAATGGCTTTGAAAGTTTGCATAATATGAACTATTGGAAAAGTTATGACTACATCGGCATTGGTGCCGGTGCACACGGACGGCTTTTTTATAATGATGGCAATAGGTATGAAATTCAAAATATCTTTAATCCATTTGAGTGGAACAAAAATCTCGAAAGTGGCAAAAGTGGTTTGGAAATCGAGAGAATGCTAACAAGAGAAGAGCAAATCGAAGAGATTGTACTAATGGGGCTAAGAATTAAAAATGGCATCGAGTTCAATGATATAAGAAATCGATTTAATATCGATTTAAGTATATTTTTAGATCCAGAAAGAATCAAACGATTTCACTTGGATGGATTTATAGATTTTAGCGGTAATAATTTGTTTTTAACAAAAAAAGGGGTCGCGGTTCTTGATGCGATATTACCAGAATTAATTTAGAATATTTGATAAGTATTATGTTAGGCCCATAGACTTGATATTTAGTTGTCGTAATTTTAGTTTTTGTTGCTTTTTATTTTCCATTTGTCCTTCAATTTTCATATTTTATGAAGTTTTCAATATTGTCGTTATCAGCGGCTGTAATTGCTATGACCGGTGTTTCCGCTATTGCGTATGATTTTGATAATAAATTTTATGGAAAAATGTCGGTCGGCATTAATTATTCTTTAGAAAGTTTGCAAAGTGAAGCGTTGGAGCTTTATGAAGTTGACAAACGCGTTGGTCGTAGCGGTAATCGGTATACACATAATCTCGGTATCAATGTCGGCTATAGTGTTTATTATGTTATGACACCGTTGCTACATCCTTTCGTTGGTCTCGAAGGCACAGCGGAGATACCTTTAAAGAATCAGACACGTTATGATATAACGACCCAATATCATAATATTCCACAAGAATATTATTATTATAATCATGCTTCTTTTGATCTAAAAGCCGGTTTAAAATTTAATCAAATTTCACAAAATTTTTCATTGCAATTATATACAGTTTTTGGAGTGGCACTTTTGCAATATTTTTTCAAAGATGCCGACGCTGTCAACGATGCTGCCGTTCGAATAAACGAAAGCAATGCGGTGGCATTTCGCAATGAAGTGGAGTATAAGAAAAAACACGATATATTACCTGCTATTAATTATGGTGCTGGCATCGAAACGATATATAATATATCTAGTAAATGGGCTCTGACCGGTGGTTTTGAGTATAAACGTGTATTGGCTTTGAAAAAGACTAAAAATGATAATATGCGTTTGGAAACTAACCAATTTTTATTCAGGTTTGGCGTCCAGATTTTATAGTTTTTTTTTAAAAAAAACTTGTAAATTATTTTTCTTTTTTGATAGACTGCTGTTATTTTTTATGGATCCTCAGGCTTTTAAGTATTTAGCGGTTGGTTTGCTCAGTATAGCTTTTGGTGGTGCGGCTATTGGTGTTGGTATGATTGTAAGCAAAGCTTTGGAGGGTATTTCAAGAAACCCATCAACAGAAGGTAGCGTTTCAAAATATATGTTTATCGGTGCAGGACTTGCCGAGGCTATGGGTCTTTTTGGTCTTGTATTGGCGTTGCTCTTGATGTTTGCTTAATAAAATTTGTTTATTCCTTTTGCAATGATTAGAAAGTGGCTGTTTTCCATCTTGATCGCGTTTGCTATTGTTTTTGTTGCAAGCGTGATAGTCAGTAATACAAAGATAAGTTTTGATAAGGATTCAACTTATGCTACAAATTTACCACAGGAGATGAAAGTCGCAATCATTTCTAATGAAAAAGGATGGAAACAAAGCGATAGTTTGAAGTTTTCCGTTGATAAAATTGCTGTTCCAGATGTAAAGGAGGATGAAGTTTTGGTTGCAGTAAAGTCGGCCTCAATGACTGACAGCGATCTTGAATTTTTTATTACAAATCCAAGCAGAGAAAGTTTTGTTCCTTGTTCAGATTTTTCTGGTGTTGTTGTTAAAGTCGGGGAGAAGGTTAAACTTTATGAAATTGGCGATAAAGTCTTTGGCACCTTGGATATAAATAAGTACAATGGTGCTTGTGCTGACTATGTTGTTGTTCCGCAAAATAACGTCGCTACAATGCCTTATTCATTAACTTTTAAACAAGCCGCGGCAATTCCAACTCCGGCCTTGTTAAATTGGTTTGCAGTGCACAATTTGGAACGTTCTGGGTTTCATAATGGAAAAGTTCTTGTTGACGATGCAGTTAGTAGCGTTGGCATAATGCTAACTGGACTGCTCGCAAGGAACAATTTTGACGTGACCGCAGTTGATGTTGAAAGTGCTGAAAATTTATCCTCCTCGCTGGGTGTTAAAGAATTTATCAGCAACGAGAAATTTCAAGAGAAAAAGAGTTCTCTTGCAGAAAAATTTGATGTTGTGATTAACTTAAAACGTGGTTTGCCTGTCAACGATTTATCGTCATTGGTTAAGAAAAACGGAACTTTTATTTCATTTGAAAAAGTTGATTTTGATAGAAGTGATATAAGAACTTTGATAATAGATCACGCATTGATAACAAAGGATGTTTTTGCAAAGATGGCACGTTTGGTACACTTGGCAAAATTGCAAGTTGTTGTTGCGAAAGAATACAAACTTGATAAGATAAACGATGCTTTCGTTGCGTCAAAAAAAGGAGGCTGGAATGGTCGTGTTATCGTTAATGTTAGTAGGTAAAAAAAAGTCTTATGTTTCAAAGAGTTATCAAAGAAAATATTGACACAGGCGTCGCAACAGAGAAGAGTGTTGCAAAACAAGTTTACCAAAAGAAAATTGAAGATGGTAAGCTTGTTTTGCAGGGTAGAAATGTCAGATTGGTCGAGATTGCGAATACAGAAGAGGATCGTGAAAAATATATTTCTATAATGAACCAGTATTTGACATATGTAAAGGAGAATTATGTAAACGATTTGGAGATTGAGAAAGTGGACATTTCACTATGTTTTAAAGAAGAATGTTCGAATAGAGATGAGAAAAAGTTGCCATTGTTTTTTGCATATCGTAACGACGGGAAGCTTCTTGGGACGATTGGAAGCACAGGTGTATTAAAGTTAAAAGACGATAAGAAAAATGTTGTTTTTAATTGTTTTTCTTGCAGATTTGTTTGTGTTGCAAAGTATAGCAATTTAATTGGTAAGGCTGGCACAGAAGCTTTAACGATGTTTCCTTTGTTTGCAAAAGATGAGGGGAGTTTTCTGTATTTTGATGCTTATCAATGTCGGAAATTGAGAGATTTATGGTTTCATTATTCCGAGTTGCATCATTTTTTATTTATTGGGACAAAAATTATTAATCATATTTACTTTACCAATCCAGTTGGTTTGGATGTTTTTATTTCGGATGATGTTGCTGAATTCTCCAAGGAATTATTGTCGAAACTATCCTAATAATTTGGCTATTTCTGATATAAGTATGTTTGTGGTAGTGTTCTCAACTTTTTTGTCGGCTATAATAAACCAGTAGTTATATGGAGGCATAAAAAAACACATTTTATCATATTCTTTTTTTGCAAGCTCTGAACAATCAAATAGCTTTTCAAATTCCTCGCCCGTGCCAGTGCACCAATAATTTTTTAGAATTCCTTCATAAATAACGTTTAAATCATTCTTTGATGTGGTCATTTTTTGTTTTTTTATGTTATCGTTAATGAAATTTTGAAAGAAACTCAATCTTGCATTTTTATTCACAGGCATCATAGTTGCTTCATTTAAATCATCTATTGTTAATTGTTCCACAGGTATTTTTGCAAGAGGATGGTCTTTGTGCAAATATAATGCTGGTTTGTATTCTTTGCCTTGTTTAACAATATATTTTTCTTTGTCAAAAGCGTTTGCTTCTTTTTCGCTTATTGGAAAAACTATGATATCAACATCTTTTGCAAAAAGTTTTTTCATTGCAACTTGTCTATCTTCTGCGTCAATTTGAATTTGTCTAATTGATGAGTTGTTTGGTATTTTGTCTATTGCGGGAAAAACATAAGTTTTTACGGCCAGCGGATGGCATAAGATGCGAACATTTTGATAATCTTCTATTTTTGTTTGTTTGACTATTTCTTTTAAGGTGGTTTTTATATTTGCTTCATACATACCTGCAATCATCTGACCTTTATTTGTTAAAGTGATGCCGCTAACTCCATGTGGTATAATGAGCTTTGTGTGTAAAACATATTCAAGTTGTTGAATAAGCCTTGTGACTGTGCTTGGTGAGAGTTTCATATTTATGGCTGTTTTTGTGATGCTATTTGTTTTGCTTAAATCCGCCAATGTTCTTGTGCATTTTAAGAAATTTATATTAAAAACATTCCAATTTATTTCATCGTTTGGCATAATTTTTAATTATTGATTTAATTTTTAAATTAAAGAATTTACAATAAGCAATCAATAATATACCAAAAAACAACTTGCCTACTTTTCATAACTTGACTTTTTTTATAGCTATTTTTTTATGTAAGGGAGTCGTATGGGAGTAAAAGATGGGCTAATGAATAAAATGATATCAAGTATGCTTGGAAAAGTTGATTTTGATGCTCTACAAAAACAAATGGGACAGAATGGTGGAAAGATTGATAGTAATCTTATAAATAGTGTTATGTCAAGTATGTTAGGCGGTGGTAAAAATCGGGACAATGGTAAGAATAATAACAAAGAGAATATGAAGATTGAAGATAAAAAGCAAAACGAGGATGATAACGTTGCAATGATAAACGAGTTGATAAAGAAAAAAAGCTTTGGTTATGAAGATGTTTGTAAGATTATACCACAAAGACCACCATTTTTGATGATTGACAAAGTTCTTGATTTAAACATTGATAAAAAAAGTGTTATTTGCAGGAAGGTTTTAAGTGCAAACGAAGCTTTTTTTGTTGGACATTTCCCAGAGCATCCTGTTATGCCCGGTGTTTTAATGATTGAGGCAATGGCACAAGCATCGAGTATTATCGGTAAAGCTTTAATGAACGGCAAGAAAGGAATTCTTTTGTTCGCGGAAGTCAATAATGTCAAGTTTTCTGGCACAGCGTCGGTTGGCGATATTTTACAAGTTGAAGCTTATGTCGATAAAATTCGCGATCCTTTGGTTATAGGCAGAGGTTTGGTTAAAAAAGGAGACGAAGTAATTTGTAATTGTGAGCTAAAAGCATTTAGAAAAGAGCTTTAAAATAATAAAGAAACGAATAATAAAAATGAATAGAAAGAGTGTTTAAATGAGATGGAGTAAAATTTGTGTTTTTACATTTTTGTTTTGTTTCTCGCTATGTAGCCTTTCTTTTGCCGATGTTTCTGTTGAAAAAATTGATGGGTTGGTTGATTGGAATAAACCAGAAAATTATGCAGAAGCAAAAAGGGCGGTAAAACTCGCTAAGGAAATCAATGCCGAAAAAAGGCGAAGAAAACAATTGAGAGACGCAGGTGTTCCGGAGGAAGAAATAGTAAAAATAATTAGAAACGAAAGAGCAGGGAGGAGATTGGCGAGCAACGTTCAAAGGAACAAAAAGGCCGACGATAATAATAAAAATAATATTTTAAAATATAATGCAACAACAGAAGCGAACGAGGAAGACGACGAGGAGGAATATAGTATAGAGAACGATGATAACGACGACGACGAGGATGAGAATTTAAATCATGGCAAAAAAACTGAAAAAAACAATGTTAAAATAAATGATTATTTACCAAGTAATGGCAGTAATAATCGTTATGAGAGTAGTGGTAAAAACAACTGGCAAAAATCGCAATCAAAACAGGTAAATTATAAAAACGAAGACAATAATGGCTTTGGTGATTACTCAAATGCCAACGCAACAAGAAAGCAAGAGGTTAAATCTTTTGAAGAGTTAAAAAGTATTGTCCCGCAAGTTCCCAATAGTGATAACAAAACATCAAATATAGAAGTCGCCATAAGTTCTAATAGTAATTATGAGGATTGGGAACTTGAAAGGATGTTGTCAAAAGCTGGAAATAATTTAAAAGATAGAGAAAAGTTTATGATTTTCGCTCGTGAAGCCGGTAAAATAGCAAGCCGACGAGAGAAAAATAGCAATTTTATGGATGTTGATTTAATTGATGCAGATATTTCTTACGAATTTGATGATGAAAGCAATTTTTCAGCAAATAGCAAAGGTAAAAATTCAAGATATGCAAGATATAAGAAAAATTACTATGCAAGCAATGCAGGAAATAAAAAAAGGCAACAAAATAGCAACAATTTTGATATTATAAGAGGACAAAAAAGCAAAAGCAAAGGTTTAAGCAATAAAGTTTTGGTAAATAAACCATTAAACAACGGCGGAAGATTTTATGCTTCAAGCAAGGATGAATATAAAGCAAGACCAAAGGAGAAAGACGAGAAAAAGTATAATGTCGCTATTGGCAAAAATACAATGACGGACAAGCAAATTCAAGCGAAAAATGTAGGTGCTCCTTTTCCAGAAGCAAGAACGAATAAGGACAAAAAAACTCAATATCGTCCGCAGAATATAGCACAAATTGCTTACGACAAAAACAACAGGCATTTGCAACCAGCGGTTTTTGAAAAGGATATCATAAGCCAAGCATTTGAAAAACTTGGTGATCCTGACGCGATACAAATTTCAAAAGCTTTAATTGATAAATTTGGCAAAGTTGACATAGCCGATGAAGATGGGAATACTTTGTTGATGCACGCGATTGCGAGAGGTAATCAATCTTTGACGGCTACACTTTTAGCAGAAGGAGCAAATCCAAACGCAAAGAACGTAGAAGGCTTTGCTCCTATTCATTTAGCGGCGTCTAATGGCGACAATGTTGCGATGTATTCAATAATGATGAATAATGGTAATCCAAATTTGTCAGATAATAGCGGAAATACGGCATTGATGTATGCTTCGAAAATGTGTAATGCCGACACCATAAAGTTAATGATTTCATTGGGTGGAAATCCGGACATTGAAAACCAATCAACTGGTAGAACAGCATTTGATTTTGCAAGTGAAAACCCCGACGCTTTTGTGATAACTTTGCTAAAAAGAAAGCACGAAAATATGTTTAGAAAAAGAAATCCAGTTAATTTGGTGAAGTAAGTGTTTTTTTTTGGTGAAGTGAGAATTATGGAATAAAGCAAATAAGGAATAAAAGTATTGTAATAAAAGTGTTTTATAGGCTTCTTTTTCCGGTCGTTTTCAAAAATCTAACAATCTCATCAATTTTATCGTTAATAGAAGTTTTTGAGTTTAAAAAATCTTCCAGATTGCCACGATTTTCAACCAGTTCGTCGTAGAATTTACTGATTGCAAGAATTTCTTTTTTATCCATACCTTGTCGTTTCATTCCAACGATATTAGCACCGGCGACCCTGTTTTCTTTTGGCAAAACAATAGCATAGTGCGGAATATCGTGAGCTATGCCACAAGCTCCTCCTATCATAACATTGTGGCCTATATTTACGAATTGATGTACACCGGTAAGTCCACCTATAATTGTGTGATGTCCAATTTTGCAATGTCCGGAAATACCGACATAGTTTGTAATCGTCACGTAGTCTTCAAGAAAAACATCGTGAGCAATATGCGAACTTATGTATAAATAGCAGTGATTTCCTATTGTTGTAAGGTTTTTCGTTCCGGCAAGAACGTTGCCAAGTTCGCTTCCGCCGTTGATTGTGCAATATTCACGAATGGTGTTGTTGTTGCCTATTTCTACATTACTTTCCTCACCTCTAAATTTGTTGTCTTGCGGTTCGGTACCAATTACTGCAAAAGGGAAAATGCGATTATTTTTGCCGATTTTTACAAAACTATTTGCTTGTGATTTTATAACAACATTGTTTGATATTTCTGTATCATCACCTATTTCAATATTGCCTTCAAGTACGGAATATGCTCCAATTTTGACATTATTTCCGAGTTTTACATTTCCATTTAAAATTGCCGTTGGATGAATAGTCATAAATTAAACTAAAACATTGTTATTATTTGATATTTACCGTTATTTTTTCACCTGCCCGTAAGTCAATATAGTTCACATTGTTAAGACCGCTTGAAATCAAGTACTCGCTATCTATTTGTATGAACTTTGCAAGAGACTTTTGCCAATTTTTACGAGGCAGTTTTATTAAAAGTCCGTTTTTAAGTTTTATGTCAAACCTGTGGCTTGGGTAAAACTTGATGTAGTTGATTTTATCAGTTATTTTATATTTTTGCAGTATTTGAATGACATTTTTTAAGTTCAGAGCTTTATCATAATAGCCATATATTTTGATTTTATCTTTGTGGCGTGTCTTTCTGTATGGTATTGTATCGCCATCTGTTGTAATAATTTGTTTGTTGTATTCTTCTGTGTTTTCATTCTTTGGGTCTTGCAACAAGATTGCTAATATTTGTTTTTCTTTGATTGAAACCCTTATTTCATTTTTTGCAATTACTCTCTGGACATTTACAGCTTCTATTAACTTATTTTCAAATAGAAGTTTATCCATTGCTTGTTTGATTTTTTTTTTATTAAAGCCGTATTTTGTAAGTTCTTTTACAATGGAATTTATTTCTTCATCTTCAAGTGCCGTGTTTTTGTCAACTATTGCTGTTATTGTCGCAGGTTTTGAAGAAAATACCTTATTTGCTATTTGTGAGATAGTGTTGTTTATGGCCGTAAAAGCATTTACAAAAACGTCACGATGATAAACACAGAACGACAAAAGAGCCACAGCAAAAACAATGGCAAAAATATGAAAAAACTTTCTAATATAAAACCTCAACTTTCTTTTGAGAATAATGAAGTTTATGATGTCGGATTTTGTGGATATATCAATCGTATTTCGCATCTTTCAATAAAATTTCAACCAAATCATCAAAGGATATACCTTTATTTAAAGCTATTTCTGGGACTATGGAAGTTTGGGTTAAACCCGGATGGGAATTTACTTCAAGAACATAGATCTCATTTTTATCTGTCAGTAAAAATTCGCTTCTTGAAACGCTTCTTAAACCAAGAGTTTTGTGTATTTTTTCCGCATATTCAAGCAATTTTTGTTTTGTTGGTTCTTCGTTAAAAATTTTATGAATGGCACCATCCTCGCTATATTTTGCCTTATAATCGTAAAATTCGCTTTTTTCTTGATTTGGGATAACTTCAAGGGCTCCAACAGCTTCATTGTTGACGACGGCAACTTGAATTTCTCGTCCAATAATTCGCTCTTCAATCAAAAATTCATTACTTGCCGTTTGGAGCTCAACATTTTTAAAAGAAAATTGTTCTATATCGTGAACTAAATAAGCATCTCTTGAAGACCCATCGCAAACTGGTTTGACAAAAAGTTCTTTGCAATCTTTTAATACGCTGTTTTTTACCGCATCTTTCCATTCGTCGGTAAGTAATTCTTGTTTTGAAACAACTATCCCTTTTATAGCGTTTAAACCGATATCTTTAAAAACTTGATTGCTAAGTTTTTTATTCATCGCGATAGCCGTAGGCAAAAGTCCGCTATGTGTATAAGGTATCTTCATTATATTCAATAAACCTTGTAAACATCCGTCTTCGCCATATTGTCCGTGCATAGCATTAAAAACAACATCGACATTTGCATCCATTATGTGTATAGCGACATCTTTATCAAATTCAATATTGATTACTTCGTATCCAAGTCTTTCCAGTGAGCTACGAACATTTAAGGCTGTATTTCTTGAAACATCCCCTTCCGTTGTATGTCCGCCAAAAACAAGCCCCACTCGCATAGTATTTTGAATAAAACCAACGACTTTTAAGAAGTTGAAAAGTAAAAATCAAGAATTACAAACTTTTGTTGTTATAGTGAAGATTGTTTGCTCGCTAAAAAGTGATAACAATGTTGTTTTGACGCTATTTAATGAGCAAGATATTTTGGTAAATAGCGTTTCTTGTGAACAAAATTTTTTTTGTGAAAAAATCTCTTCAATGTTCAGTGATTTATTAAAAAGTTCAAATCTTCCAGTCAATTTTGACGATTGTGTTTATAAAACAGATTTTGACGAGAATAAACACATAACGACTGCGAGAATTTTTTGGAGTTTTGTTATTGGATTTTTTTTGTAAAATACTTTTTCTTACATTATTTGTTTTTTTCTTTTTTTTTTGTAAAATCTCAGCGAATTATACTGTGATAGAACCAGCATATTACGCATATGGCAGGCTAATAAAGAATGATGATCCATCACTATCTTATGGTGCACCATCAAATCCAAAAGCCTTATCCAAGAAGTTCAATATTTTTTCAATAACAAAAACACTAGCAAAACAACACAGTACAGACAATGATACACACAAAATAAAACAAGAATATATGTTTAAAAATCTCACAGAGGCAGTTCAAAAGATAAATAAAAAAGATATATCTACATATGCTAGCGGTCCTCTCTATCCTACAGCGTACATCCAGATAGAAAATCTCCTTGGCTACAAAGGCAAAGACAACAAAGGCATTCGTGGATGGATATGTAGACAGCAAGTGACGAATTTCTATCACAGAAATAACGCTCCATGCAATGGTTATGTCTTTCTTATTGATCCAAATAGTGTAGAAGAAAATATAATTATAAACGGGAACAATTATATAACAGTCAAGGGCAAAGCAGATCTGATGATGTCAGTAAGTCAACTTACTACGATAGACAATCCTTTTATATTAGGAAAAAAAGTTTATCTTTACGACTATGGCGAGATAAGTGCAATAGAATGTGTAAAGGCAAAAAAAATTTTAAACAAAGATATAATGTGGAAATCAGAAAGAACAGGTGGAAAAGAAAAATGGTGGTCTAAAGATCAACAAATTACAGATGAGCAGATTGCAGAAAGTCATGTGTTTACCCAACTTAAATACGAGAATAAAATCAAATTAGACGACTATGAATTGCGACCAGTAACAAACAAGCAAAATACGGAAGAAATTTCCTTTGAAGAAATATTAGTTGGAAAACATGCAGCACCAAGGCTCAGACAATATAAAAGTATGAAGTTGTACAGCAGAGTAACGGAAGAACAAAAAAACGACTTATTAAAAAACCCAGCAGAGTTAGAAAAAAAACGACTTGAAATTATTAATGATGACATTCTCGAAGACAACGAAAAACAGCTGAACATCAAATGCGACGACCAACATATTATTAAACTTGACTTTCGGAAAGGAGAAATGAAACAATACGTTGAATTATCAGTTAATGATGCGAAAAGATATAACACTCTGATTGAAAACAAGGAAGAACAAGCAAAACTCCAACAAAAAATAGATGAACAACAAAAAAAAATGACAAAAGACAAACAGACCTATGATCAAAAAGTTAATAAACTAACATCCAAAATAACCGAAATAAACAACATCAACAACCAGTACCAAGACACATTAGAACAACAAAAACAATATATAGAAGCACTGGAAAAAAACAAAACCGACGCACAAAAAGCAATAGAACAATTGCAAAAAAAAAAGAACGAGGCAATAAACCAAATAACAGCAGAAAAAGATGTACAAATGAAAACGATGCAGGAGAAAGCCGAACAGCGAATTACAGAAGCACAAGAAGATGCCCAAAAGAAGATTGATGAAGCCGATCGAAAAATTGCACAAGCACAAGAAGATGCTCGAAAGGAGATTGAAGATGCAAATAATAAAGCCGATCAAAAAATTACAGAAGCAGAAACAGAAGCAAATAAAAGAGTTGAGGACGAAAAAAATAAGGCAGAGCTTGCAGAATATCAATATAATCAACAATTGTTAACCAAACAACAAGAGTTGGCAGAGGAACAAGAACAAATGAAAAAAGATTTTGAAAAACAAAAAGATAAAGAAATTGCACAAATCAAAGAAAAAACGACCAGCGATTTTATGAGAGAAAATGGTCAAGCCCTTGATGCATTGCGAACTGTGAACAACTCAAACCAACAACAAATATATCGACTAAATGCTCGAGTGCAAAATGATGAAAAAAAAAGAAAAGAATATGAAGAACAACTTAAGCAACAAAACAAACTTCTTAAAAGTAAAGATAGAGAACTTGCAAAACTAATCAGTGAAAGTAAAAAATTGCAAACTTTAAAATCTCAAACGGTAATCGTTAAACCAAAACAGCCGTTAAATTCTTTTATTTCTGGTGGAAATTCTTACGGTGCTGGCGGATATGCACCACCTCCTCCTATTCCAGACAACTATGATCCGTTGATTATCCAGACAGATGAAAATAGCGGAAAAGAAACAGAGAATAAAGAAAAAAACAAAACAACCAATACGCCTGATAAAAAGAATTATACTGCAACGGCTGTTGGTTTTTTAGTCGGTGTTCCTTTAAGTTTTATTGGTGGTCTCGGAATTGGAGATGTTATAAATATTGATAAAGGTCTCTCAATTGGAATATTAGCTGTCGGTGCTGGTATTGCTATTTTATGTGTAGTTTATGATCTTACGAAAACAGAAAAACCTAAAAACAAAATAAATAGTGGAGCACAAAATAATGTACCAACAAAACCAGTAAACAATAGTGAGAATGTTGATAACAATCTTGAAACGGACAACGGACAACTTTTGGATATGCCAATGTGATAGTTTTTAATTTTAACACTTTAACACACTATATCCTATATTTTTACATTATTTTCCACCCTCCTGTGCTAATTCATTGACAACTTCAACGATTTTATTGCCAATTTCCGTGAATTCCTTTTTACCAAAACCTCTTGTCGTGCAAGCAGGAGTTCCCAATCTAACACCGGAAGTTATTGTTGGCTTTTGCGGATCGTTTGGAACAGAATTTTTATTGCAGACAATATCATATTTTTCTTGCAATCTCTTCTCCAATGCAAGCCCTGTGATGCCTTTTGAACGTAAATCTACAAGCATACAATGATTGTCGGTTCCACCACTAACAATATCAACTCCACCATCCATTATCGTTTGAGCCAAAGTTTTTGCATTTTCTATAACATTTTTGCAATAAACTTTCCACTCAGGTTGCAATGCTTCGCCGAAAGCGACAGCTTTACCAGCAATAATATGCATCAAAGGCCCTCCCTGAATACCGGGAAATACAGCAGAATTTATTTTTTTCTCCAAATCTTTCGTTTTTGCCATAATCATTCCTCCGCGTGGGCCTCTCAATGTCTTGTGCGTCGTGGTTGTCACTACATCTGCATAATCAATAGGACTTGGATAATATCCGCCTGCTATAAGCCCAGCCACGTGTGCGATGTCGGACATTAAAATTGCCCCACATTTGTCTGCTATTTCTCTAAACCTTTTCCAATCAACAACACGAGAATACGCGGAAAAACCAGTTATTATCAATTTTGGTTTGTGCGTCATAGCCAACTCCTCTGCTTGGTCGTAATCAATTGTTCCATCCTCCTTTAATCCATAACCAATGCAATTAAACCATTTGCCAGAAAAATTTGCCTTTAATCCGTGAGATAAATGCCCTCCACAATCCAAAGAAAGCCCAAGCACGGTATCACCGGGTTGCAAAAGTGCAAAAAATACTGCCATATTTGCTTGTGCCCCCGAATGAGGTTGGACGTTAACGTATTCGCAATTAAAAAGTTTCTTTGCTCGCTCCTGTGCTAATTCTTCAACAGCATCCATATTTTCACATCCACCATAATAACGATGATGTGGGTATCCTTCTGCGTATTTGTTCGTAAAGACCGACCCCATTGCTTCCAATACCGCACGAGAAACGATGTTTTCACTTGCTATAAGTTCAATACTTTTATCCTGCCGTTTTTGTTCGTTTATCATTATATCAAAAACTTCCTTGTCTTGGTTGCAAATTTCAGAATTTTTATTGAGAATATCAAATTTTTCAAACATTAAGTGGCTGTGAAAGAAAACAAACACAATTCTATTGTCAACTTAAAAATAAAACTTCAAAACCTTAATCTTGTAATTCTTATTATACTTCTCCAACAAAATTTTTATACGATGATATCCGTCTAACACACAGTTGGTGCTATCAACCACAATGATTGCTTTTGATATATCATATGTGGTATTACTCATTTCTTTTTTTAGGATATCAAACCGAATGGAATCAAAATCATTCGACAAGTTCTGTTCTGCTTTAGATCTTTCATTATCAGAATTTTGATTTTTAACATCTTCAACCAACCGCATCGCACCATTTAATTCTATATCCCGTCCGGAGCATACACGAATATCCGCAAGTTTTACATCTACAACTTTATAACTTCTAATATTAAATTCAGATCTCGACAAAAGTCTCCAATACTCTGGTGCAATGCGTATGTTCTTAGTCCTTAAATCAGCGAACATTTGTTGCAGAAAGAAATATCGATTGTTTTCTATTCTCATTTGTTTTAATTGAGAAATATTATTACGACGAAATCTTTCAAATTTCTCAAAATCTTTTTGACTAGTTTTTGCACAGATGAAAAGATAAATAGAAACAAACAAACACCAAAAGTAAAAAACAAATTTTAAAGCTGTAAAAATTATTTGCATTTTTCTTTGACTTTTTCCATTAGTCTTAACTCGCATAGCGATGAAGCTACTAATAGTCAAATGATAAACAAAAAAGTCAACATTGAAAATAAAAAACTTTAATCGTTGGTTTATTGAGTTTATGAATTTATTGGAAGGTAAAAAAGGCATCGTAATTGGCGTTGCAAATGAACGTTCTTTGTGCTGGGGAATTGCAAATGCTTGTTTAGAACAAGGGGCAAAATTGGCAATAAGTTATCTTGATATAACAAAAAGCAGAGTTGAAGGTTTGATTGAAGGCAAAAATGCCGTCTCTGCAAAGTGTGATTGCGGGAGCGATGAAAGTATCGCGGAGTTTTTTGAATTTGTAAAAAAGGAATTGGGCGAAATTGATTTTATAGTTTGTGCTCCGGCGTTTGCAAGCAAGGAGGCATTAAAAGGCGATTATATGAACGTTAGCCGTGCAGACTTTTTGCAGGCAATGGATATTTCTGTATATTCTTTGACGGCGGTTTGCAAAACTTTTGAGCCAATTTTGAAGGACAACGGGAGTGTTTTGACATTATCTTATTATGGAGCAGAAAAGATAATTCCAAATTATAACGTTATGGGAGTAGCAAAATCTGCTCTTGAAGCAAGTGTTCGTTATCTTGCCAACGATCTTGGAAAACGTGGAATTCGTGTAAATTCAATATCCGCCGGCCCTGTAAAAACTTTGGCTTCAAGTGCTATTGGGGAGTTCAAAAAAGTCCTCACATTTGGCGAACAAGTCTCTCCAATGAAAAGAAATATTACGCAACAAGATGTCGCCGGAACTGCTTTATATTTGTTGAGCGATTTATCAAGTGCAATCACTGCGGAGAACATCCACTGCGATTGCGGTTTGAGTGCCGTTGGGATGGCTTTCACGCAATAAAACACCAATTCAACCACTTTCTTTTATTTTCCACCTTTCAACCCCAAAAAGTATCTTTTATTCGCTTGTTTTGTGTTATGTTTTGGTTGTGATGAAGAAATTTTAACATCTGTTTTCTTTTGTTTGTCAGATGTTTTCCCTAAAAGCATATTCATAGCCCTTTCTTCGCGATATTTGCGTAGATATTGATTAAATTTGTTGCCAGGCATATACATTAAGTTTTCCGCCTCTTCATTCTTTTCTTTATCGGCACATAACATTGCCACTTGATAAGAACGTTTTTGTACTTTACGTTTTTGTATATTGGTTTTCATAAGTTTTTCAAAACGTTCACTTGATGATAATGTCTTTGATGTTTTTTTATTCCTTGTTTTAAGATTGACTGTATTCGTATTAACATCATTATTTTGTACATTATTTGCAATATAAATATTTGGAATTTGAGACACCCGCCGATTTTGATTGA
>AUXO011275913.1_pt1 | contig 17444 bp, 11 predicted proteins | sample 768731 | NCBI WGS metagenome assembly AUXO01 (sample SAMN02715735, study PRJNA202380) | gut metagenome | biome: sheep rumen | host: Ovis aries | place: New Zealand: Palmerston North
CATTGAAAAATCTATCTTGTTCTGTAAAACTCCCATTTATTTTTCCTCCTTATTTGAATTGCTGTTGTACATATATTCAGTAAAATTATGATAACCAAGTAAGTACATTGGTTCAAGGCGGCTGTTATCAGCAAATGCAGCTGCATCCATTTTTGAAGTTATCTCATTTATCCACTTGCTGTATTTTACCTGAGCTTTTCCAAGCTTATTCAGGTATGGTCTCAGTCTCTCCTCGATGATGCGCCATGTCATAAACGGACGCTGTGAAAAAGCGTTCCAGTATCTTCTTGCATTAGTTACTCTGACGTTTCTTTCCTGTTCGTCGAAAGATTCACTTTCAGCCTTGTCAGCTATTGCAAGCAGACAGCCGTAAAGATAGCTTCTGTCGGTAATATTCGGATCGTAAGCCATTGAAACATCTCCTTTTCCATCGATTATATGTTTTCGTATCATTCCGCAGGCTGTTTCAAGTACACTGCGGTGATTATAACTGTTATCGTATGACAGCGGATTCGACGCCTTCTGATACAGCGCATGGACGATATCCGACGGCAGTTTCGCACCGTTTGTGATACAGCTGAGAAGTCTGAGGATATTATCACGCATCAGCTTTTTGTCACAGTCAACAAATTTTCCCTGCTCCGTACCAAAAGCATATCTTATAATGTCATAGGCACTGAATGAATTTATTATCTTTTTCTTTGATTTTCCGTAGAATCTCAGCCATGCAGTTTCAGTATGCCATTTCTCGATATTGGCAAGATACTGCGAACTTTCCAGCTCGGAATACATTGAGATGTTGATACGGCCAGTAGTTGCGGCATCAAGTCCCATTATCATCACCTTGGTATTGGGTTCAAGTTTCTCTCTTGCGCCGAATATACGCTTGTTCAGCATATCCATATACATAGGCATAGTAGACGGGATATCTGCTGTTTTTTCATCAGGAAAATCATCAAATCCTGAATCATCGATGAAACTATCCGAGCTATCTGGGATATCCTGCATAGCACTCGCCCATACGATGACAGTTAAAGAATCTATGTTTTTGCCCTGCTTTTCTCTGAGCCATTGAAGTGCTTTGTGGATCTTCTGAGAATAATCATAGCCTATCGAAACAGCCTGTTCTTTATCGGCGAATCTTCCTCTGTAGGTAAAACCGCTTTCATCGTTTGTAGATATTATCTTTGCTTTATCTCCGCTGTTGCGTATCTTTGAAGGATGCTTGTATGTTGGTGAAACATACTCACCGGAAGCATAGCAAAGCTGTTTTTCTCCCATAAGACTGCTGTTGAAGGATATGAAACTATCCTGTAATGATCTATCTTTCCATGTCTTAACAACAGAATCATTCGTAAAAATGATTATACGTACAAAACTATCCTCTTGTGCAATACCTGCTATTTTTTCCTTTTCCTTGAATTTTCCTGATACTTCATCTATTTTTATAACACCAGCACTGACTAAATCAGATATCAGACATTTTTTATCAAGATACATATAAAGCGCCCTGACAAACGGATGAGTATATTCCCCTGCCATCCATCTTCTCAGCTGATTCATATAATTGGTAAAATGTCCGGAATTATCTGCTTTTTTGCCCTCTGCATAATTACTGTAATCACCTGCGGTATATATCAGTTTATCCGCAAAAGGCATGGCGCATATACCGCTGCTTCTTGTGGCAGAATCCTCTGTAGCAGGTATAACAGTAACAGCATCAGACTTTTCAACGGCTTTTGCGCCTTTAAAGTTGCCATCAAGATCAATCGTTATTTCAATTTGTGCATTTGCTGTTGAATGTGCCACAGGAAGCATAACAGGTTCATTTTCATCGAATTCACGGTCACTGTTATACTCGTATATCTTGTATAATTCGTCAGTCCAGCTCACCTATACCACCTCCGACAAATTCATCAAGTCCGATAAAGTTATCAAGTTCCTTACCGAAGGGCTTGATCGGCATTTTCCTGATATGACGCTTCAGCGTACATTCTTCTGGACGTATGAAATCAATCACTCCGTTGTTCATTTCAGGCTGCCACAAACGGACAGTCAGCATATCCCTGTCATCCTCATTTACCGCTTCATCTGCATAAGTTATGCCGTGATACATAAGTCCGTAGGGAATTTTACCGCAGCTATCATAAGCGCCTGTACTTTCGCCGAATTTACAGGGTTCAACATATCCCTGACACTCCCTTGTGCCGAGGAATATGTCACGGCGTCCGCCGTGTTCTATCATTCGTTTTGCGATGTTATGATGCTTATTCTCGTTCCTGTCCTTTTCAAGTTCGGGACGGTTCATATTCCACTCAAAATGCGCTCTGACCTGATAATACACATCTTCGAGATATGTGTAATAAGCAAGGTCATTGCCGCCGCCGTATTTTATAGGACGAATACCTTTTCTTGCAGTACGAATGGGATTCATTATCCTCACGCTGTCTATGTACCAGACTATTGTGGGCTTCCAGTATACGCTGTGAAGAATGCCTTTCAGCGCCTCGTATGTCGGAATGGGATAGCTTGACTTCTCACCTCCTGCTCTTGTAAGGATATCCGAAAACAGTGCATACCGTCCACGGACTGCAAATTCCACTGTGTTTCTGTATATTTCTTTTGGCATTTTCCGACCTCCTTTTCTATTTAGATTATAATATGTGTTCTGGTTTGTGTCAAGTAATTTTCTGCGAATTTACAATTTGTTCACAATCATTTGTTTAACAAATGATATACTAATAGTGTCGCTTTAACAGGCGTGGATTGAAATTATTTGGATTATAATATCCCACTGAGCCAGCCGCACGGATTACTTCCGTGCGGCTTTTTCAGAATACCAATAATTCTTTTTCCGCACCTTCAATATCAATTCCGACTTCATCATTATAATGGGCTTTGTCCAGAATCACCGCACCGCATGAAATATCACGCAGCGCATTATTTTCATACAGCTTGCGTTCGGTTCCGATATAGATGCTTACGGTATATTTCTGAGCTTTTCTCAGAAGAACCGTTATATTTTCATTGCTGTTTTCAAGTCTGCTTATGATCTCCTCGGCCTCCTCATTATATGGAACTATCACATCCCTTGTATTTTCATCGATCACCTGAAAAAGCTTTCCTGCTGTTTTAAATGCCTGTGATTCAAATTTACTGCACGTTTTGGGATTCGGCAGCATCTCATATCTTTTCGTATTCAAAGAAAGATAATTCACAAGGGTTTCATTTATGGGAACAGAATATGAGAGCTTATCCTTTTCGTACTGATACAGCTTTCCAAAATAGTCCGAAACAGCCTCAGGTGATGATATATCGTTATATTTTCTGCTTTCAGTCATCTGCTGAGTTATATCCTGTGCTGTGGATATCTCTTTAAGAGAACCAAGTCTTTCCTCTTTCAGTTTTATCAGATAAACAGGACATACATCACCGTTTTCACCGTGCCTGTTGCATCTTCCTGCCGCCTGAACAGCACTGTCAAGTCCTGCAAGCGAACGAACAACACATCTGAACGATATATCCACACCTGCCTCAATAAGCTGAGTAGTTACACATATCACAGGCTTTTTTTCATCCAGTAGTTTACGGATAGCATCGATCTTGTCACGGCGGTGCTGAGGACACATATTCGTGCTTAAATGCACTACCTCGGTATCTTTTCCGCACTTTTCCTTTATAAGGTCATACATTTTCAGTGCTGATGATTTAGTGTTTACTATAACAAGGAGATCGCCTGCCGCTGTAAATTTTTCACAGCACAGATCAGCCGCTTCTTCATAGGAATAACCATATTTGTCGATCTTCGGGATGATCTCGGTTCGTCTGAAGGCCTCAAAATCCGCTCTGAAATCTCCCGTCATGCTTTCTTTTTCATCAATAAGCATCGGATGTCTCACATCGTCTGTCACAGGCTGAGTTGCAGTACAGAGTACAACAGCCGCACCGCAGATATTTGAAAGGAAATTCACAGCAAGATCAAACATGTTCAAGCATTTCAGCGGGACAGACTGCACCTCGTCAATGATGATAACAGACTTTGCAAGCCGGTGGAACCGCCTTACTGAAGCTGACTTTCCTGAAAACACCGCATTAAGGAACTGAACCATTGTTGTTGCGATAACAGGCTTGTCCCAACGCTCGGTGTGAAGTTCATAATCAGACAATTCTTCGGAATTATCCGTTTTTTCTGCAAGGGCATTTGAATGATGTTCAATGAAATTCTCTTCGCCGGCAATAGCTTTTATTTCAGCACTGTTCTGTTCAAGAATAGACATAAAAGGTGCAGTATAAATGATCTTTTCCATGCCATGTTCGAGACAATACTCAATGGCAAACCGCAGTGACGAAAGCGTTTTTCCTCCGCCTGTAGGAACTATAAGTCTGCATATTTTCACATTATTCTTTGCAAACTCTGCACATCTGTCCGAAATGCTTTTCCTCTGCTTTGATATGACATCCGTTCTGTCAGAAAAACCTGCAAGTTTCTTTTCCATGTTATTTTTCATGGACTGCCACATTTCAGAAACTGCGGAATAATCCGTATATTCGGCATTATCCATAAATGATGCCGTATCAGTTCTGTCAGCATCTACAAGTGCAGATTCTATTGTACGTTCAAGCAATCCGAGATAAAAAGCGCAGTCAGTCTTGTTTTTTGATATATTCTTTATTTTCTGACAAATTACTCTGTATTCATCATCCGCTTTTTTAAGAAGTTCACCAAACTCATCAGCGCTGATTATCTGTGATATATTTTCTTTTATCTGCTCATAGTTCTTATCATGCACAATCCGGATATGAAAATAATCCCGACAGTTTTCGTCAACCCAGTCATGAAGTCCATGATGAGAAATGATAACTCTTGCAATAAGTCGTGCTACATTTGCATAAACTTTATCGGTTTTCTCGGTTATATATTTTGCGCCTGCATAACTATGATCGATCTCTCCACGGCTGAATCCTGATATTCCCCTGATATAATTATCAAAATCACTGCACAGCTTGCCTGCATCATGAAGCAAACCTGAAAGTCTTCCGATATTCTCAGCGCCAAATAATTTACAGTATCCTGCACAAAGTTCAGCCGTATTCCGACAATGTTCACGAACCGACTGTTCACGTTCTTTACCTTCGGAAATATGTGCCGCAAACATTTATTCACCCCCAACGATACATAAAAAAGTGCCTGATCTTTCCGTTCAACTTAATAAGACAACCGTTTAGTTTGTTTCTGACCAATAATGTATATATTATATCATTTGCCTAACTATTTGTCAATATCTGCCGCAATATTCTGCAATTAACCGTAATATTTTATGGGTTTATTACAAATAGTCAAATAACAAGAACATTTACCGCATCGTTTCCGCCCACATTCTGTACAACGATATATAAAAATTGTGTACCCAAAAACTGCCCGAAGGCGGTTATTGAGTACACATCTGATCTCATTAACTTTTAAAGGCTTATGAGCCGTTTTGAGTTCTTTTATCCTGTAGCATAACTTAACACTGACATCCGTAACAGTTAACCGATCATAAAGCAGTTTGAGTGCTGAACTTCTTCATAAATCAGGCTCCTGTAAAGCAGTTGTATCAAAGTACGCTGTCAATTGACCGTTACCGTAACGGTGATATTCTTGTTGGAGGGAGAAAGCTCCGCATCGTCACTGAGGTTGATAACGGGAACGCCGCTGTTATCAAAGAGAACTCTCTTTATCCTTGTATGGCGGCACGGATCGTAAAGGGGATCGGAATTATACGTACCGCAGGCTTTGGAAGCGTGTGAAGCAGGTCTTGCGTGATAAACGAGAAGCAGTTCGCCGTTCTCATCGGTAACGAAGCTGTTGTGTCCGGGACCAGAGGGACCGTTGAGGTCGGAGGTCGAGAGTACAGGTCTGTTCAGCTTTTTCCAGCTGTTTATGTTCATCAGGTCGGAGTTTATATCAGCCTCCATGCGTCCCACGCAGTATTCCGAACCCGTACCCGAAGCCGAGAAGAAAACGTATATCTTGTCTTTGGTTTTAAGTACGGCGGGACCTTCATTCACGCGGTTATTTACCAGTTCCCAGCTGTACTCGGGCTTTGTGAGCATTATCGGCTTTGAGATGAGCTTATAGGGTGCGGAAGGATCTATCTCAGCCATAAAGAGTGATGAATCGCCCTTTATCTCCGCCCAGATAACGTAATGTCTGCCGTTGTTCTCGAAGTAGGTCATATCCAGCGAGAAGCCTGCAAAGGAGCTTGTATCTCCCGGGGAAGCCTGCATCTGACCGCACTCGGTCCAGTTGTCATTATATGGATCGTTTCCGCTGCATTTCAGCACATAGGGACGTATCGCCCACACATTGCTGCTTGAACCTGCCGCAAAGAAGATATACCACGAGCCGCCTATCTTATGCATTTCGGGAGCCCATATATGCTTTGCGAGTATGCCGCTCTGATGAGCCTTCCAGATAGTTTTTTCCTCTGCTGAGGCAAGTCCGCCGACTGTAGAACTCCTTCTGAGGATTATCCTGTCATAGCCCTTATCGGCGTTTCCGTAAGCAGGATATGAGGCAGTGAAGTAGTAGTAACCGTCGCCGCCCTCTGCAATAAAGGGATCAGCACGTTCCTCGATAAAGGGATCGCTGTACAGGTCTCCGCTTGATCTGAGTTTACCGCGGACCTTATACTCCCCTGCCCTTGAAGTATCTATGCTGCGAAGGTCGGAGCTGTCCCACTCTACAGGCAGTTCGGCAGTCATTCCGCCCGTGTATGAAGCAGTAACGGTATCGGGAAGCTTAACTTCCGAACCTCTTGCGATAGTGATATTCTTTGTCTTTATGCCTGTATTCCTGGTGGTTATGGAATCGGAGGGAAATGCTCCCACAAGTGCGGAATACTGGTCATCGTTTATGGGGATGACATAGCCGTGACGGGGAGTGAAATCGAAGCTGTAGCTGTTGCGGTTCACGGTCGTAAAATTGGTAAGGTCGGTGGTCTCCTGCATAACGTAATAGCCGTCACCGTAGGCATCGGACATCATGAGCCACTTATCGGTACCGATGAGGTTGTAGATATTCGGTCCCTCAACGCCGATACTTCCCTCCGAGACCTGCTTGACCTCGGAATAGGGACCGCTTGCGTGGTCCGCAACTGCAAGGTAGATGCGTTTATTTGTCTCGTTCTTGTAGTACATGTAGTATTTGCCGTTCTTGCAGATGATATCGGAATCGATAGCATCGTTTCCGTTGACAGGAGCGAACAGGAGCTTCGGCTGAGTTGTGAGAGTCTTCATGTCCTTACTGTAAGCGTAGTACATGATCGTCCTGTTATCGATACCGGGAACTCTTGCGGCGAAGTATATCATATACTCGCCCTTATCGGGATCATATATTGCCTGCGGAGCCCATGCACGGTCCGCACCCTGCATATTGGGGTACTTGTTGGCAATCTCTATTATGGTATCATCGAACCAGTGAACAAGGTCCGTAGAACGTGCGGTTATCAGGTTTCTGTTGCTGCTCCAGCCGAGAGAGGACTTCATATCCGTTGCAAGCATGTAGTACATACCGTCCTCGCCCTTGAATATATATGGATCGCGTATACACTCGGTTCCTGCATTGGACTTCCAAACAGCCTTGCCGTTATTCAGTGCCTTGAAGTGGTAGCCGTCCGTACTTACAGCGTAGGAAAGGCGTTCCTGTTCGGGAGCGTTTCCGAGGAAGTAAGCGAACAGATAGGCAGTATCGGGCTTTTCGTAAGGAAGCTCGGAATAGGTATCCGCATTAACGTTACCGCCTGCAAGGAAACTGCTGAGGAGAGAGTAGTCACTGTAGTCCACAGTGCCGTTTCCGTCCATATCAGCCGCAGCGGAAGCGCCCTCATCGAAGCCGCCTGTAAGTCCCCTTTCCATAAGGACTCTGTCGAACATGTCCACTTTCCCGTCCGAATCAAGATCCCCTCTCAGGAAGCGGTAGCTGTTGTCAACGGGACGGATATAGAACTTCTGTCCCTCGCCTGCCCAGTAGTCCCACTGGTCGATATTAGCGCCGTTCTCGCGGCTTATGTCATAGACATCAAGAGCCGCATTTCCCGAACATTCGGCTGTTATGTAGTAGGCATCGTCGGTGCGGTGAAGTATGAAATGCTGTGAAGGAGCGTCCCTGTATTCCGAAAGGGAGACATTGCTTCCGTCGGTAGAGTCTCCGCTTTCAACGGTTAGAGCCATTCCCTTGTACAGAGACGACATTATCGAACATTTACCGTTTCCGCAGTCGGTGATTATCCAGTTCTGTGAACCGTCCGAAGCCTTCTCCCACTGCTCCGCATTGCCGTCGGGACGGGCTGTGATGTACTTGCCGCTGAGCCTTACCATAATGGTGTATTCCGAACCGCTCAGGACATCGCCGAAGGAGTCTGCACACCCGAACTCTACCGCATGGTCTGCCGCCTGTGCCGCAGGAAAACTGACACTGCTCAAAGCCATTGCAGATGCGAGAATCGAAGCCGCTATACGTGATGATCTCATAACTTTAACCTCTTTTCTTTAAAGAATACGTTTTTTCTTCATTTTAGCACGTTTCCCCACCATATGTCAACAGATATTCAGTAATCAGAAATCAGAAAGCAGTTATGAGAGCTCAGTGCTAAGAACTCAGAATTTAGTGTTGGGCGCTTTCCGAGTGCCCCTACAAGCTGACGGCTGAAAAAACATCTTGAAATCCGTCTCCTTATGTGCTATAATGAAATAAAATAACTTATAAAGGAGAAAATTATGAAATATATAGATGTTTCCAACGGACCTCAGTCCGCTTCAGCAATAGTCTTGGGCTGCATGAGAATGCCCGAACTTGACGCAAAACAGGCTGAAAATATCATCAGCACAGCTTATTCCCTCGGCATAAATTTCTTCGACCACGCTACCTGCTACGGCTACGGCGAGGCTGAAACAAGGTTCGGAGAGGCTTTTGCCAAAACAGGCATTCCCCGTGATAAAGTATACATCCAGTCCAAGTGCGGAATCTACCCCAAGCGTAAGGTGTTCGACTGGTCAAAGGAAGCTATCCTCACAAGTGCCGACGAGATACTCTCACGCCTTAAGACCGACTATCTGGATGCATTCCTGCTTCACCGTCCCGACCTTCTCTTCGAGCCCGAAGAGGTCGCCGAGGCTTTCGATATTCTCTACACAAGCGGAAAAGTCCGCAGCTTCGGCGTAAGCAACCTTATGCCAATGCAGATAGAGCTGCTGAAAAAGTACGTGAAACAGCCTCTCGTATTCGATCAGGTACAGCTTTCACTGGATCAGTCACAGCTCATCGATCAGGCGCTCTATATGAACAACAAGACTACCGATATGGCTTACAGTATGGACGGAAGCCTTCTGGACTACTGCCGCCTTAACGATATCACCATACAGGCGTGGTCTCCGCTCCAGTACGGCTTCTTCAAGGGCGTTTTCGTGGATAACCCCGATTTCCCAGAGCTTAATGAAGTTCTCGGCGAACTCGCAGAAACATACGGCGTTTCAAAGACTGCCATAGCTATCGCATGGATACTTCGTCATCCTGCACATATGCAGGCTATCTCAGGTACTATGAACCCTGTACACCTTACGGAGATATGTGATGCCTGCAAGGTAAGTCTCAGCCGTGAGGAATGGTACCGTCTCTATCTTGCATCAGGCAAGTTCCTGCCGTGACGGATAACGCTGTCAATAGGAAAAAGCACGTCCTGCAATGGCATATCCTCCACCGCTGCAATCTCAGATGTACCCACTGCTATCAGGACGATTACGCCTCGGAGCTTTCTGCGGATACACTCAGCGGATTCCTTTCGCAGTACATTGAATTCTGCGATACACACGGATTTCGGGGACACATCAACTTCACAGGCGGTGAACCCCTGCTGTCTGATGCTCTCTTTCCCCTTATGGACAAGTGCGACAAAAACCGCATAACCTACGGTCTGCTGACTAACGGCACTCTCATAGATGCGGATATAGCTGGAAGGCTTGCGGCACATAAGGGAATACGCTTCGTGCAGGTCAGCATTGACGGCACAAAGGAGACTCACGACCGTGTAAGGGGCAAGGGCAACTTCGACAAGGCTTTCAGGGGACTTCATTACCTTAAGGATGCAGGGATACAGACTATGGCGGCTTTTACCTGTCACAAGGGCAACTACCGCGAACTCGGCAAGGTAATTAAGGCTGTCAGGAAAAACGGTATTGACCGCTTCTGGGCTGACAGGCTCATCCCTATGGGAAGCAGCAAGGAGGACGTTCTCTCCACAGAGGAATACCGTGAGGTAATAAAGCTTCTCACAAAGGAACACAGCCGCAGAACTCTTTTCAGCCATACCGATGTACACCTTAACCGCTCGCTCCAGTTCCTTGAAGGCGGAAACTGCTACTATTACTGCGATGCAGGTATATCGCTCCTCACTCTGCTTGCAGACGGTACTCTGCTGCCATGCAGAAGACTGCCCCTCGCCCTCGGAAGCTGCCTTGAAAAAAGTATGAGCGAGATATACGACAACAGCGACATTATCCGTCAGCTGAAAGAGACTACCATCCCCGAGGAATGCAACTCATGTCCCAAAGCACATCTCTGTATGGGCGGTGCAAAGTGCCTCAGCTACGCCATGACGGGTGACTATAACAGAAAGGATATAAACTGCTACTTTAAATACTAAGGAGGATATATGAAAAGGAATCACATTTTATTTCGTCTGACGTTCATGATAACCGCTGCGGTAATGCTTTTACTCACTGCACAGCCATTTGCAGCATGTGCCGACTCCGATAAGCAATACTATGTAATGTCAGCTGATTTCACCGCAAACCTCTTGGAAAACGGCGACGCCATAATCTACGAGGAATGGCTGGTCAACTACACAAAGGGCGATTTCACACGTTTCTACAAGGATATAAACGATCCCCAGAACCAGCTCGAATACTTCGATAATATCGAGGTGATCTCATGTTCGATCAACGATGACGAGGCTGCTGCACAGTACAATACAGACCGCAACGATAACCATTATTACCTTGAAAGCGGTAGCGAAAACTATACTATCCACTGGTTCAAGCATGCACACAATGAAATGGTGAAATACACCATAGGCTACAAGATAAAGAATGCAGTAAAACTCAACAAGGATAACAGAGCTGAATTCTGTTACAGGTTCATCGGAAAGAATTTCTCAACTAATGTCAATTCGGTAAACGCTACCATAGTAACTCCTAATTCCGACAGCAGCATGACTGTTACGGTCTCGAAAGGCAGCTCGGAAACAGCAGGCAACGCAGTCAATCTACAGGCAGATAACGTTTCGGGAATGTACAAGGTAAGAATTAACATGGACAGCTCGGGCTTCAACGGTCTCAGAAGAGTTGTCGATATCGACCTTCCTTCATATTCGGAATACGAGGGCAACTCCCGTGGGATCGGCTCCACAGATGATGACGGATTCCAATTTTCTGACATTTTAGCAGTTATACTCATCGCATTATTTGTGATCGTTTTCCAGGCTTTCCCATTCAACATCATCATCGGTATTATCCTTTTCCTTGTTATAAAGAACAGTATCAACAAGAGAAAAATAAAGAAGGATCCCGAGTGTCTCGACAGAGCTGCCGACAGGCTCGATTCACTGGAAGTCCCACATGTATGGGCACTTCTGCTTCCTAAGCTGAGAAAAACGTTATCAAGTCCCTTTGCGAACTTCTACCTCTGCCTCTGCGACCTTTCCAAAAAAGGCAGGATAAAGCTCACTGATGACGGCATCCTTATTTACAACAAACCGCTCCGTGATACCTATGACTATTTCCAGAAGGAAATGGATGACAGCTACTTAGAATTCCTTAAGGAACAGTTCTACAGCGACGTAACCGAAGAAGGCCAACTTATCAAATTCCAGTACATCAAGGATAGATTAGGCGACACCAGTAGTTTTTACGAGTTCAGAAAGGGCGATTCCCAGTGGCTCATCACCTACAGCAAAAATATCAGCAGCAGCACTCTCTATCAGGACCTTGCGGCTTCAGGTCAGCTCGAACAGGTGAAACACGACTTCGCAGCTTGGAAAAAATATGCCTATTATGCAAAAGCTGCATCAAATCCTTACGATTGTCTCACCGTACTTAAGCGTACAGGTGCCGTAAACAGCTATCTTGCCCTTTCGCTCATAAATAACCGCGAAAGCCAAACAGATCTCGTAAACGGCCCTGACAGGACCACCGCTCCCGACCTCTACAACCTTGTATTCTTCCTTACCTATACAGCAATACCACACGACACATCACATCGTCCGACCTCGGACAGCGGACATAGCTGCAGCAGCTGCAGTAGTTGCGGAAGCAGCTGTAGTAGTTGCAGCAGCTGCGGCGGAGGCGGTGCGGACTAAACACCTCGCCTCATAACTATAACTCCCCCTTACTGTCACAGACATACAGCAAGGGGGCTGTTCTTTAGTCTGAAAGCATTTAAGGATTATTTAATAATTCCCATGCTAATATATAATCACAGAAAGCGAGGGATCACGATGTATTTCAGAATACTAAAAAAAGACCTTAAACGAAAAAAGACCATGAACACCATACTGCTGCTTTTTGTGATGATAGCAGCAATGTTCGCTTCAAGCAGCGTCAACAACATCATAACTGTTATGGGCGGACTTGATAACTATTTTGAGAAAGCGGATATGAGCGACCAGTTCATCATCAACTTTGAAAAAAACGGCGAGGACAATATTTCACCGCTCCTTGAAAAAATCGACAGCGTTACCGATTTCCGCAGGGAACAGCAGATAGCGGGCGATTCAAAACAGCTTACAAGAAACGGCAAAAAGATAGCTGATTTCTCAAATGCCATGATGATACTCTCTATCGATAATGCCAAGCTCAACTACTTCAACAAGGACAACGATATCATAATGGAAGTTGAAGAGGGAAAAGCATATTTCACAGGTATCATCGTCAGCAAGCTTGATATAGCGATAGGTGATAAGTTTCAGTTCAGGTCGGGAGACACAGTCATCGAGCTTGAATACGCAGGAATAGCAAAGGACGCTTTTCTCGGTTCGGACATGATGGGCAATCCCAGAATGATAATCAATAACAGCGACTATGAAAAGCTCGCTTCCGACAAGAGCACACATGAAAACAACATGATATCGGTATACTACATAAATACCAACAATATAAAGGCTCTACAGTCGGACCTTGCAGACCTTCCGCCCGTTAACTTCAACCAGGGAAAAAAACTTCTGAAAACGACATACATCATGAATACACTTGTTGCAGGGCTTCTGCTGATACTCGGAGTATGCCTCATCCTGGTCTCATTCGTAATGCTGAGATTCACCATAAGCTTCACGATCAACGAGGAATTCCGCGAGATAGGCGTTATGAAGGCACTGGGACTTAAAAACCGCTCGGTACGTTTACTTTATCTTGTGAAATATCTTGGTATATCGGTCATCGGTTCAGCTCTCGGATTCCTTCTCAGCATCCCCTTTGAGAATATGCTCCTTAAGAGCGTAAGCGACAACATGGTACTTGACAATGACAGTTCACTGATGATAGGACTTCTTTGCAGTGTGGCAGTAGTCGGCATAATCCTCCTTTTCTGCTGGAGCTGTACACGCAGGATAAAGAAGCTCTCCCCTATCGATGCGGTAAGAAGCGGGCAGACAGGCGAACGCTTCCGCAAAAAAAGCATTTTCAGTCTCGGAAAGAGCCGCCTCGGAACTACAGGCTTCCTTGCATTCAACGATGTTTTCAGCGGTCCCAAGCAATTCGGAGTAATGACAGCTATATTTACCGTCTGCCTCCTTCTGATAATGGGACTCGCCAATACAGCCAACACTCTTGCAAGCGAAAAGCTTCTTCCGCTTATGTGTTCCACAAAGAGCGACGCATATATCACTGATACCGAAATGATATCAAAGATAGTAACAGGCGAGGTAACATATCAGGAAATGCGCTGGGATATAAAAAAGAAGCTTGCCGATAACGGCATGGATGCAACCATCCATTCCGAAACTCTTATTACTCCGAACATCTCTTTCAAGGACGAGAAATGCACCACTACATTCATGTTCTGCAGGGACACAAAGGCTTCGGACTACACATACTGTGAGGGCTACGCTCCGAAGTACGGAAACGAGATAGCAGTGACCTATCTTCTTGCTGACAAGCTCGGCGCAGGTATAGGCGACAAGATAGAGATAACCATAGGCGACAAAACCGACGAATACATTATTTCGGGATTCTTCCAGAGTATGGTACAGCTTGGCGAAACGGGAAGATTCCACGAGGATGCGGATATTCCCGATGAAATGATAACTCAGGTAATGGGATTCCAGATAGATTTCAACGACCATCCCGATAAAGCAACTGTGGACGAACGCATAGAGAAGATGAAGGATATCTTCAACACCAAGTATGTAGACGACGCAAACGGCTTCGTTATGGAGTGTATCGGCGCAGACATCAAGGACACTCTGGTAAGCGTAAAGCTTCTGGTCATTGCGGTAACAGTCATCATGACCATAATGATAGCAGTTCTTATGGAGCGTTCGTTCATTTCAAAGGAGAAATCAGAAATAGCGCTGATGAAGGCAATGGGCTTCAGAACAAGCTCCGTTATAGCACAGCACACACTGAGGTTCCTTATCGTTTCAGCAGCATCGGCTGTCATTGCAATGCTCCTCTGCAAGCCCGTCACAAAGCTCTGCATAGATCCGATATTCGGCATCATGGGAGCTATGAAGGGTATCGAATACAACATCCGTCCCGTAGAGGTGTTTGCAGTTTATCCGCTTATTATCACAGCTGCCGCAGTTATCGGCGCAATGTTCACAGCTCTTTACACGAAAACCATCAAGGCATCGGATACTTCCGATATAGAATAAAGGAGAGATCACCATGAATACTATTCTTGAAGTTAATGACCTTTGCAAGACATATATCATAAACAAGAGACAGAACAACGTGCTGAGAAACGTGAATTTCAGCATCAGTAAGGGCGAAATGGTCGCAGTTATGGGACCTTCGGGCTCGGGCAAATCCACACTGCTGTATACCGTTTCGGGAATGGACAAAATGACATCGGGCAGCGTAAAGTTCTGCGGCTCGGACCTTGCTGACATGAACGAGAACCAGCTTGCCAAAATGCGTCTCGACGATATGGGGTTCATCTTCCAGCAGATGTACATGATGAAGAACCTCTCCATTATCGATAATATCATACTTCCTGCGGTAAAATCGGACAAGAAAAAGAGCTCCCGCAAGGACATCATGAAGTGCGGAAGGGATCTTATGCACCGTCTCGGCATAAGCGATATCGCCGAAAACGATATCAACGAGGTATCGGGCGGTCAGCTCCAGAGAGCATGTATCTGCCGCAGTATGATAAACTCTCCCGATATGATTTTTGCGGACGAGCCTACAGGTGCTCTTAACCGCAACTCCTCGGACGAAGTAATGGATGAGCTCAACAAGCTCAACAACGACGGCACTACCATTATGCTCGTAACACACGATGCGAAGGTCGCAGCAAAATGCACCCGTGTGCTCTACATAGTTGACGGAAACATCCGAGGTGAGTATAATATTAACAAAGAGCATTCGCTCCACGAACGTGAACGCAGTCTCAATAACTGGCTGCTGGAAATGGGTTGGTAATATGGTAGATATACTTATCGTTGAAGATAACGAGGAACTCAGCGGACTGCTGAGCGAATTCCTCAGAGCCGAAAATTATACGGTCAGCACCGCCGCAGATGCTGAAAAAGCCTTGTCCCTGTTTGAAAAATACGGGGCAAGGCTTGTCCTGCTTGATATCAATCTCCCGGGGATAGACGGTTTCGCCGTATGCAGCAGGATAAGGGCAAGGGACAACACTCCCATCATCGTCCTCACCGCAAGGACTGACAAAGAGGATAAGCTCAGGGGCATACTCCTGGGCGCTGACGACTACATCGAGAAGCCTTACGATATAGACATCCTCATAGCAAAAATCAAGGGCATATTCGTCCGCCGTCTTGCTATGGACAGGATAACCGACGGCAATATCTCCCTTAACCTCGCCGACGGCACAGCCGAAAAGGACGGTGTCCCCCTCACCATGACCTCGAAGGAATTCGAGCTTCTTCACCTGCTTATCTCCAACAAGGGACAGACTCTCGGCAAGGACCTTATTTTCAGCAGGATATGGGGCGCTTACAGCGAATCGGAACCGCAGACACTTACCGTTCACATCAAGTGGCTCAGGGAGAAGATCGAAAACGATCCGAAAAATCCCGAGAGGATAATAACCGTGTGGGGCAAGGGCTACCGCTGGGAGGGCTGATATGAAGAGCTTCGACAGGATGATCGCTGCGGCAGTCATAATAATGCTTGCCCTTGCGGCTGCGTTCAATCTCATAATGACAAGGGAAAACAGAAAGCGTCAGCCCCTTTACAAAATAGAGATAAACCGCATAGTTCAGGCTGCCGAACACGGCGAAACGGTCCGTGCGGAGGACTATGACAATATAACAGGCATTTACCGCTATGACGGCAGCAGCAGTTTTTTCGACACCGACAGCGAGTACGCCGTAAGAGAGATAAACGGCGAGCTTTACCGCATCGAGTATTCGGATTCAAAGGAAATACGAGAACAAAGTCTCCGCAGAACAGTAAATATCACCATTGCAGCCGTATCGCTGCTTCTGCTTGCCTTTCTGCTCTATATAAGACAGAGCATCATAAAGCCCTTCAACGAGATAAGCGGACTTCCCGAACAGCTTTCCAAAGGCAATCTCACCATGCCTCTCAAGGAGCGTAAAAGCCGGTATTTCGGAAAATTCATCTGGGGACTCGATATGCTCCGCCACGAGCTTGAGACCTCACGCAGCAAGGAGCTTGAACACGCCAAAAAGGAAAAGACCTTCCTCCTTTCCCTCTCCCACGATATAAAGACTCCCCTTTCAGCTGTAAAACTCTACGCAAAGGGCATTTCCTCGGGACTTTACTCTACACAGGAAAAAACGGCTTCCGCTGCCGAAAATATCAACAGCAAAGCCGATGAGATTGAGAATATCGTTTCAGAGCTTATGGGCAGTCTCAGCAGCGACTTCATGAATTTTGAAGTTCATAAGAGCGAGTTCTACCTCTCCCGCGTAATGGACAGGATAGAGGACTATTACCGCGATAAGCTCACAGTATCGGGCACAGACTTCACCATAAAGAAGTATAGGGACTGCATCCTCTCGGGCGATCCCGACAGGCTTGAAGAGGTGCTTCAGAACATCATCGAAAATGCCGTGAAATACGGCGACGGCGGAAGCATATCCGTAAGCTTCTCCGACGAGGAGGACTGCCGTCTCATCACCGTAAGCAACACAGGCTGCACCCTCCCCGAACAGGAACTGTCCAACGTTTTCGACAGCTTCTGGAGAGGCTCGAAT
>AUXO012084119.1_pt1 | contig 17444 bp, 15 predicted proteins | sample 768731 | NCBI WGS metagenome assembly AUXO01 (sample SAMN02715735, study PRJNA202380) | gut metagenome | biome: sheep rumen | host: Ovis aries | place: New Zealand: Palmerston North
GCTACTACTTCATAACCTTCAGCCTCGAACATCTGACGGAATGCGAGACGACCGATACGGCCAAAACCATTAATTGCTACTTTTGTCATTTTTATTACTTTTATATTATAAGGGTTAAAAATATATTATCCTTAACATGATTGGGCTGTGTTAAAATATAATCAAGCACTGTCAGCTTCATGAAAAAAAACAGAAATGTCTGAACTAAATCAACTAATTAACCCAAATCAGTAAATTTTTCTTTATTTTCGTGCGCAAAGTTACAAAATATTTTCTATATTTGCATCAGATTTCTCATTTAAATCTTTTAAAAAGATTAAAGAACTGAGATTAAAATATAAAAAACAAAAATAAGAAATAGAGATTGCTAAATATAGATTACAATTTATATACTTATTACATACTTAAATTTTATAGATTATGGGATTTATTAAAGAATTCAAAGAATTTGCCATGCGCGGCAATGTAATGGACATGGCAGTCGGTGTTATCATCGGTGGTGCTTTTGGAAAGATTGTTAGTTCTCTCGTAGACGACGTTCTTATGCCAGTTATCGGTATGTTGACGGGTGGTATTAATGTTGCAGATTGGAAGTATCAAGTGATGATTCCAAACCCTGTTGAAGGTGGTGAGCCCTTAGCTGGTGCTACTTTGGCGTATGGCCAGTTCCTTCAGAACGTGATTGACTTCATCATCATCGCATTCTGTATCTTCCTCATGATTAAGCTCATGAACAAGTTGATGCCAAAGAAAGAAGAGCCCGCTGCTCCTGCAGGACCTACACAAGAAGAATTGCTCACTGAGATTCGTGACTTGCTGAAGAAGAAATAATCATTCTGAATAGCAATAGGAAACTCCTCAGTTACACATGTAGTAATTGAGGAGTTTTTCATTATAGGAACTATCGGTCACTCATTAAGAAACCATCGGTCACTCATTAAGAAACCATCGGTCACTCATTAAGGAACCATCGGTCACTTGTATAGTAACAATTGTGAATTGTGAATTATCAATTGTGAATTGTCAATTGTGAATTATCAATTATGAATCATCATATTTACCAAACAAAAAAACTCTTCGGCGAACAAATCACCGAAGAGCATATATCAATATGATAATTGTTTATCTTTCTTAGAACAACTGGAATCTGTAACCTACGGTCAAAGCCAAACTTGAATTGTGTGCATGGTCCAAGATAATCTTTGCACCTGTTACGCGAGGCAAACGATTGATGTCCCATGTGTAACGAGCATCTACGTAATACTTATTCTTATATAAATACTCCACACCAGCCGTTAAGCCAACATTACCTTTCTTGATGCTATTTCTGATATTTACAGACCTGTCAGTACGTGTGCGGTCTTTTGTCCTTGCTCTGATAAGACGAGACAACGTCAAACCTCCGTACACTCTGAAGTTTTTATTGAGAATGTACTTTCCCATGTAAGAAGTGCTTATATACCACAACTTATAGTCGTATGGTCCATGAGCATAATCCTTAATATTGTATTCGTCGCTGTCGAAGCGCATGTTTTTAGCACCTTTCTTGACTAACGTCATATCTACGTCAACCATGAACTTTTTTGTTACAAATATCTCAACGTCTGCACCAATCGTCGGACCAACCAAAAAGCTATTGCTTGCAGGTGCACTGGCAAAATGGCTAAAGGCAGCACCTGCCCTTACACCCATCACAACATCGGAAACATCATATTCATCTTGTGCTATTGCTGTGGTCATTCCACACATCAATAGGCACGTCATTAAAAGATATTTTTTCATCATTTCAGAAATTTTGTGCAAAGATAATCAATAAAATTGAAACTGAATATGGAAATGGTTATTTTTTTACTTTTCACCCTCATGTTTAGGGTATAAACTCAAACGAATAGGTTTCGTAATGACTGGTTTTCCATGATAAATCAACAAATCTCCTGGCATAATGACCAATTGATCATCTTTATTTAATTCCCTCTTTTTTTCTGGTAATATCAAAAAAACAGATTGGAAAACATGAAGATCAGCCTGAAAATCTATTCCCTTACAAAATGATTCATAATCATACAATCGTAAATCGGTAGAACTTAATTCAAAACGAAATTGATCTTGAATCATATAGATTACGTCTTTATCCTTCTTTCTCAGTGCTTTCTCTATACTTTCGACTCGCTTGATGGGAATATGTGTATATTCATTTTTGGTAGCTACACCTCTGACATATAAACGAAACAAATTGGGCTTATGGGTGAATTGCAACGAAATTACAGCTACAGGGTTACCTTCATCATCATTACAAACCACTTTATTTATACGATGATAAGGATATAAGTACTGTGAACGATTTTGAGATTTATAGATAGCCTTAAACGACAATGTATCTCCTTGGTGTGGGAAATCTGCTTCTGTAATACAAATCTCATCACCATCTTTCATTTTTGATGGTGTTTTCAAATACAAATGTAGAAGATGGTGTTCAGGTAAAATCATCGTGGATTTCACACGTTTCCTCTTCCCCACTTCATTGTATGTTTCCACTTTGAAAGAGACAGGATTACCCTGATGAGTAATCATTACCTTTCTAATATCCAACAATGGTTTTCCCGAAAAGAAATTTAATTGTTCGAGCATAGCACGTTTTGACATATCCATGCCGATACCATAACCACTAAGGTCCAAGACATGATGATGATTTTGATCTCTTAAACGAGGTTGTTCTTCTGTACTAAAGTTTATAAACCAAATTGGAAAGCTGCATGAGCAAAACATATAACAGAAGAATGCCAAAGTAATAATATGTCGTTGGGGAGTCTTTTTCATGATATACTCTCCAACTCTTCCGACAACTGCATCCAACGTTCATTTTCCTCGTCCAATGCCTTCATGGTTTGCGAATATTCCTCTATGAGTTTCATGTCGGTTGCATATTTGGGATTCATGAGCATCTTGTCCAGTTCCTTAATTCTGGCTTCCATCTGTGCAATTTTCTCTTCGCTGGCTTTCACAGCCTTCTCCACCTTCTTTACTTTCTTCTGTTGCTCCTTCCTTTCAGCATAATTCTTTTTGTTTTCAGAGACAATGGGAGCAATCGTCTCTGATGTTTCAGTAGTCTTGGGGGCAGCAATCTCTAATTGTTGCAAAGTCTCAATGTTCTTATGACGAAGGAAGTCATAAATGCCGCCAAGATGTTCACGTACTTTTCCACCACCAAACTCATATACCTTTGTGACAAGACCATCCAAGAACTCACGGTCATGACTAACAATGATTGCCGTTCCGTCAAAGGCACGAATGGCTTCCTTCAACACATCTTTCGATTGCATGTCAAGGTGGTTGGTTGGCTCGTCGAGAATCAACAAGTTAACAGGCTCAAGCAGTAACCGAATCATTGCCAGACGACTTCTCTCTCCGCCAGAGAGCACTTTCACCTTTTTCTCCGACTCTTCTCCGCCAAACATAAATGCACCTAATATGTCGTTGATGCGCAAGCGAATTTCACCCTTTGCCACATAGTCGATGGTTTGGAAGATACTCAAAGATTCGTCTAACAATTGCGCTTGGTTCTGCGCGAAATATCCTATCTGAACATTGTGCCCTATCTTGAGCATTCCCTGATAAGGAATCTCGCCCATGATACATTTCACGAGCGTTGACTTACCTTCACCGTTCTTACCCACGAATGCCACTTTCTCGCCTCGTTTGATAGTGAACGTCACGTCATCAAACACCAAATGCTCTCCATAGCTTTTAGATACGCCATCGCAAATCACAGGATAATCGCCACTACGCAAGCAAGGAGGAAACTTCAAATGCATGGCAGAATTATCCACCTCGTCTATCTCAATGGGAACAATCTTCTCTAATTGCTTGATTTTTTGCTGCACCTGAACGGCTTTCGTAGCTTGATAGCGGAATCTGTCGATGAAAGCCTTCATGTCGGCAATCTCCTTTTGCTGGTTTTCGTATGCTCGCAACTGTTGCTCTCTTCTTTCCTTCCGCAATACCACGTATTCGTCGTACTTTACCTTATAATCTATTACTTGTCCGCATGAGATTTCCAAAGTACGATTGGTTACATTATTAATAAATGCACGGTCGTGAGAAACCAAGACCACAGCCCCGCTGCTCTGCGCCAAAAACTGCTCTAACCATTGGATAGACTCAATGTCAAGATGGTTGGTAGGCTCGTCTAAGAGCAATACGTCTGGGCGTTGCAGCAGAATCTTTGCCAATTCGATACGCATTCGCCAACCGCCAGAAAACTCTTTGGTGGGACGTTCAAAATCTGTCCTCACAAATCCCAAGCCGGTCAGCGTGCGCTCTATCTCTGCCTCATAGCCTTCACCACCCATCATCAAATACCGCTCATGCTCTTGGGTAAACCGTTCTACAAGTGCCATATATTCTTCGCTTTCATAATCGGAGCGCTCGTTCAATTCACGTTCCATCCTGTCAATACGCTCTTTCATTTGCGTATTGTTGGCAAATGCCTTTCGTGTTTCTTCCCGAACTGTCGTGTCGTCTGTCAACTTCATTACCTGTGGAAGATAGCCTATCGTCGTGTCATTGGGAATAGCCACCACGCCAGAGGTAGGTTGCTGCTTTCCGCAGATGATCTTCAGCAAGGTACTCTTCCCTGCTCCATTCTTTCCGACAAGTGCTATCCTGTCACGGTCGTTAATGACAAAACTTGCATCACTGAACAATGGCTTTACGCCAAACTCCACTTTTAGTCCTTCAATTGAAATCATTTGCTTTACACCTTATTTATATATAGGCACAGTATTTTCACTTGCAAAAGTACTCAAAATCTTCGAGAACATGAAAACGTATGACAAGTATTTGCAAAATTACCACAAAACTAAGCTAACCACGACCTTTACCAGCTATAAACATCATGTTTATCCTACGTAAAGGTGGTGTATATTGTCAATAAACACTACATTAACATCACGTAAACACCACATCTATTATTTGTGGAATTATCGTAAAAATAATTTGTGGATTCAACCGAATAATTGTACTTTTGCAAAAGATAAATCTATAAACAAATGAACGAATATACGACAATCATAGCCAAGGAACTGAATCTCACGGAGAAAGCAGTAGATAACACCTTGGAACTTCTTGACGAGGGATGTACGATTCCTTTCATCGCTCGTTACCGCAAGGAACGGACAGGAGGACTGGACGAAGTGCAAATAGGCAAAATCAACGAATGGAACGAACGACTGAAGGAGTTGTCGAAACGCAAGGAAACCATTTTGAAGACCATCGGCGAACAGGGCAAGCTGACTGATGAATTGCAAAAGAAAATCAATCAGTGTTGGAATGCTACTGAATTGGAAGACATCTATTTGCCATTCAAACCTAAAAGGAGAACCCGTGCCCAAGTGGCAAGGGAACAGGGATTGGAGCCTTTGGCTCAAGTTATCTTGTTGCAACGTGAACGAAACATTGAGAATGTTGCCAAGAAATTCATCAACGGAGATGGGATAAACACCATCGATGAAGCATTGCAAGGTGCCAAAGACATCATTGCCGAAACCGTGAGTGAAGACAGCCAAGCCCGTCAACGACTGAGAAACACCTTCCAGCGTGAGGCTTATATCACGTCTAAAGTGGTGAAATCAAAGGCTGATGATGAGGGAGCGGCAAAATTCCGTGATTATTTCGACTTTGAAGAACCACTGCGACGTTGTACGGGCAATCGTCTTTTGGCAATGCGTCGAGGAGAACGCGAGGGATTCCTGCGAGTAAGTCTTCATGTTGACGAAGAACAAGCCATCGGTAGGTTGAATAGACAATTCGTGCGTGGCTATGGCTCATGCAGCGACTTGGTGGAAGAAGCCGTTGAAGACGCATATAAACGGTTGTTGGAACCGTCTATAGAAAACGAAATGGCTGCTCTCTCCAAGCAAAAAGCTGACGAGGAAGCCATAGATGTTTTCTCAGAGAACTTACGACAGTTGCTATTGGCTGCCCCACTCGGTCAAAAACGCGTGATGGGCGTTGACCCTGGCATTCGTACTGGTTGTAAAGTGGTTTGTCTTGATGCTCAAGGCAACCTATTGCATCATGAAGTGGTTTATCCCTTCCCGCCAAAAGGTACTCGATTACAAGCTATGCTGCAATTCAGGGACATAGCTGAGAAATATGACATGCAAGCCATTGCAGTAGGAAACGGAACAGCCAGTAGAGAGACGGCAGACATTATCAAGGAAGTACGCAGCGATGTGTTTGTGGTAAGTGAAGACGGAGCTTCTATCTACTCTGCCTCGCCCATTGCACGTGAGGAATTTCCGGATGAAGACGTAACCGTCAGAGGAGCCGTGAGTATAGGCAGACGACTGATGGACCCTTTGGCAGAATTGGTGAAGATTGATCCGAAGAGTATTGGCGTTGGACAATACCAGCATGATGTTGACCAAGGCAAACTGAAAAAGAGTCTTGACCAGACGGTAGAGAGTTGCGTGAATCTGGTGGGAGTAAATGTCAATACTGCCTCAAAGCACTTGCTCACATACGTCAGCGGATTGGGACCTGTATTGGCGCAAAACATCGTTGACTATCGTCGTAAAAACGGAGCTTTCACCTCTCGTTCGCAACTTAAGAAAGTGCCTCGTCTCGGTCCATCGGCTTTTGAGCAATGTGCTGGATTCCTGCGTATTCCGAATGCCAAGAATCCACTTGACAACAGCGCCGTTCACCCTGAGAGTTATAAGATCGTGGAACAAATGGCAAAAGACCATCAATGCACGGTAGTTCAGTTGATGACTGACAAGGAAAAGCAAAAGAGCATAGATATTCACCAATATGTTACGAAGGAGATTGGTCTTCCCACACTGACAGACATCATGAAAGAACTGGAAAAACCGGGAAGAGACCCTCGTGGAGAGGCTGAGACATTTGAGTTTGACAGTCGTGTACACGAAATCGGTGATTTGGAAGTGGGAATGGTATTGCCGGGAATAGTCACCAACATCACTAAATTTGGTGCTTTCGTTGACATTGGCGTTCACCAAGATGGCTTGGTTCATGTTTCCAAACTCGCCAACAAATACGTTTCCGACCCCAATGAGGTGGTAAAACTTCACCAACACGTACAAGTGCTTGTAACGGAAGTAGATACCGTACGTAAACGCATATCTCTCAGCATGAGAGACGTATAAAAGAAAGTCAGCATTTGCCGATTGGCAAATGCTGACTCCTACAATTCTTATGTAAGAAAACTAAATTACTTTACTTTTTCCACGATAGCCTTGAAAGCTTCAGGATTGTTCATGGCGAGGTCTGCAAGCACCTTACGGTTAATCTCAATACCTGCCTTGCTCAAAGCACCCATCAACTTAGAATAGCTCATACCTTCCAAACGAGCGGCAGCATTGATTCGCTGAATCCACAATGCGCGGAAATTACGCTTCTTGGTACGACGATCGCGATAAGCATAGGTCAAACCCTTCTCATAAGTATTCTTGGCTACTGTCCAAACATTCTTACGGGCTCCAAAATATCCCTTGGTAAGTTTCAGGATTCTCGTTCTTCTTGCTTTTGAAGCAACATGATTTACTGATCTTGGCATAGTTTTTCTTCTTTAATGTTTAACTAATTGATGATTAACGGAGGCAGAGTAAGTCACGTACCTGCTTCATGTTGCTTGGATCAACGATAGCTTGATGAACCAAATTTCTCTTTTGTTTCTTTGTTTTCTTCGTCAGAATGTGACTGTGGTAAGCATGATGTCTTTTAATCTTACCTGTACCAGTGAAACGAAATCTCTTCTTTGCACCGGAATTTGTCTTTACTTTTGGCATTGTTTTTAATTTTTATTGTTATTTATTATATGGTGGCAACGCATATACCCGGCGTTACGCACCTTGTTATATTCTTAATCTTCGGTTTCCTCGCTGTTTCTCAACTTGTTGAGGATGTCTTCACCGCCTTTGGCATTGGCAAACAGACCATTGTTAATCATACTTACGGGTTTCTCCATCTTGGCTGTTTCCTTGCTTTCTGCCATTCGCTTCTCGCGGTCTTTCTTTTGTTGGCTCTTCTTTGCCACTCCTGCCTTCTTAGGAGCCATGTAAAGGAACATCTTCTTGCCTTCCAATTTCGGCAATTGCTCAACTTTACCATATTCTTCAAGGTCGTTGGCAAAACGAAGCAGCAACACCTCTCCTTGTTCCTTGAAAAGAATAGAACGGCCACGGAAGAATACGTATGCACGTACCTTATTCCCTTCTTCCAAGAACTCTATGGCGTGCTTTAATTTAAATTGGTAATCGTGCTCATCGGTTTGAGGTCCGAAACGAATCTCCTTGATTTCCACTTTCACCTGCTTAGCCTTCATCTCCTTCTGATGTTTCTTCTGCTGGTAGATGAACTTAGAATAATCGATGAGGCGACATACTGGCGGTTGAGCATTAGGAGAAATCTCGACAAGGTCAACACCTTGCTCTTGTGCCATGTCAAGTGCTTGACGAATTGGCAACACCATGGAACCATTCTCTCCAACAACACGTACTTCCCGAACATGAATCTGCTCATTCACGCGGTACTGGTTTTTCATTTTGTCATTCTTCATCCAAATATTTTAAGTGTTTTTTGCTAAACGGCTGCAAAGTTAAAGATTTTCAACGAAAAGACAAAATAATTAGATGGTTTATTTTTGAAAAATTGATATTTTGGCTTTTTATGGAAAAAAATCACTATATTTGCACATTGTATAATCATTAATTACACATAAAATCATATACCCATGAAAAAAATCCTGTCATTTCTGTTCCTATTCTTATTGTCCTTGACAACATGGGGACAAGGAAAATCTGCCATGAACCAACTCAAGGAAGACCCGAGGAAAGCATACGGCAACGATTACCCGTATCCCACTCACGTAAGACCGATTCTTACGAAAGCTCCTAAAGGCTATAAACCTTTCTACATCAGCCACTATGCCCGTCACGGCTCACGTTACTACTGGACAGACCAACTGTATCAAGATTTGGATACATTGCTCACACTCGCACACGAAAAGCATCTCCTAACACCACAAGGAGAATTGTTTTACGATAAGTTTATGGCAGCGAAGGACGAACTGATGACTGGCGTAAGCGAACTGACCCAATTGGGTTGGGAACAACACCAAAGCATTGCGAGAAACATGTACAACAACTTCCCGGAAGTATTCAAGAAAGGTGGTAACGTGCTTGCTATTTCCTCACTCTCTGGACGTTGCGTCATCAGCATGTCGGCTTTCTGCCAGGAACTTGTACAATGTAACCCGAAAATTGAGATACGTGAGCAATCTTCTCGTTTTACACTTGATGGAGTGGTTCCTACTGACAAGCAAAATCCTATCAAGCATCATTTCTCGAAAGTAAAACCTCGCTTCGAGAAAAACCGTTCTCAATTTCATGGTGACAATACGTTGCCAAACAAAGTGATGTCTCGTGTCTTTACATCCACCGAAGGACTTCCCAAAAAGGCACGTCGTATCGGGAACGACTTAATCAACCTCTACACTTCCCTGCCAAGCATCAACCACGAAGGAATGATGGGAGACATCATTACCGATGAAGAAATGGTAAATCGTTGGGAAGAATCTAACCTGGGTTCTTATTCTTGGGTGTTCCAACCCCAAAATGACATGATACCTATTCTTCAAGACATCATCATAAAGGCTGACGCTGTCATCAATGGCAACAATGACCACATTGCTGACCTACGCTTCGGACACGATACCTGTCTCGGTCCTCTTACTGTCTTGATGGGAATCAATGGTGCCGACCTTGCCCCTGAAGACCCGTATGAAGTGAAGAATTGCTATCAGAATTGGGAGACTTGCAAGGCAGCAAATATCCAACTGATTTTCTATCGCAGCAAAAACAAAGCGAAAGACATCCTCGTAAAATGCTTGCTCAATGGTGAAGAAGCTACCTTACCAGTGCCCTCCAACGACAAACCTTACTATAAATGGTCCGACTTCCGCAACTTCTATACGGCTCGTTGCAATAAGGCAAAATAAAGGTATGATTCCAGAAGTGGAAATTAAATAGTTCGGTATTTATGTATAATATCTTCTATTATTTCTTGAGCTTGAAGGAGTTTTCAATACTTTGAATCTCTTCCATGAACGACTTATCAATCTTCATACGCTGCTCCACTTGTGAACAACTGTGGATTACAGTGCTGTGATCTCTTCCGCCCACCAACTTACCAATTCTGCTTGCTGGCATCTTGGTATATTTCTGAGTGAGATACATGGAAACCTGACGAGCCACCACTAAGTCGCGCTTTCTGCTCTTACTGTTCACTTCTGACGTAGATACATTGAAATGAACACAAACCTTCTCCATAATCTCATCAATTGTCAGTGGTTTATCATCGACCTTAACAGCTCGTTTGATGATACTTTCTGCCAGACGAAGATCTATTCTTTTATTATAAACCACGCTGTATGCCAACAACGAATTAACGACACCTTCCAAATCCCTCACACTGCCATTGGCGGTCTCTGCAATGTATTGCACCACGTCGGCAGGTATATTCAGTCCGTCTCTACGAATGATATTGTTGAGAATATCGATGCAAAGTTGCGTGTTTGGTTTCTCCAATTCTGCAATCAGTCCACAGGCAAACCTTGTCAACAACCGCTCTGGCATTCCCTTCAAGTCAACAGGAGGACGGTCTGAAGCCAGAACAATACGCCTGCCATTGCGGAAGAGATGGTCAAATATGTGGAAAAACGTTTGTTGCGTCTTATCTGACCCTATCCACTCCTGCACATCATCCACGATCAACACATCAATAGTTTGATAAAAATTGATGAAATCGTTTACCGTATTCTGACGTACAGAATCAGTGTATTGAACTTGGAACAACCTTGCACTAACATACAACACACGCATTTGAGGAAACTTCGACTTAATTTGCATACCGATGGCATTAATTAAGTGAGTTTTTCCACAACCAGAAGGTCCATAGATAAACATCGGATTAAACTGGGTGGAATGTGGTTGATTGGCTATAGACAATCCAACAGAACGAGGCAATTTATTGCTGTCCCCCTCAATGAAATTGGCGAAAGTCTGTCGGGGATTCAATTGAGAGTCGATAGCTTGAGGAACAGCAGCATCCAATACCGTTTGAGATTTGTTGCTTCTGGTTTTAGGTTCATTCTTCACACCTAACTCAATAGGCTCTGCCTCTATATCTTGAGTCAACTTATTTTCCTTATCAGTAACTACACGATAGGTGAGCTTGATTCCGCCGCAAAAGGTACGACGCAACACTTTACTAAGCAAGTCAACATAGTTTTCTTCCAAGTACTCATATACAAATGGACTTGGCACTTGTACTAACAATGTCTTCGTCGTCTCGTCGAACGATTCGAAGACGATTGGCTTAAACCAGGTATTATATTGTTGCTCTGAGACGTTGCTGCGTATGAGCGCAAGACTCTTGTCCCATTGAGCATGAGGACTTACTTTCATTTGCGTATTTATTTTGATGTTATTAGACACAAGGTCTTGTATTTCGATTGCAAAATTACAAAAGAAATTCTGAAAAAAAAAATCTCAGCTTAGAGCATTTTCTTGGCAAAGAATCGTAAAACTCTCATTTAAAGAGCATTAGAACCATATTCGATAGTTTATAGCAAAAAAGACCTTAAAGTAATTGTAACATATTGGGATTTCAGTATTTAAGGGAGTCTGTTAATGTAATTTGCTGAAAGTGAAACATTACACATCAAATTGATAACTCAATGAAATAAAAAGGCTTTTGGAATAACCCAAAAGCCGTGAAACAAAGTACCATTTTATTTGGATGAAATTTAAATAAGCATAAAAAGCATAATTAAATAGCTACCAAATATGGCATCGTTAATCATTCTGATTTTTCTTTTTTCCCGAAGATAGAGAAGTGGACATAACGTTTAGGATGTTCCCTTAAATTATTAAGTAATGTGTCAGCACTCTGAACAGTTTTTGTAAGTTTGTTATAGAGTGATGGATCATTCATCAACAGTCCCAACGTACCTTGTTTACTATTAAGGGTTTGAGTCAATGTCTGAACATTAGCCAATGTCTGATTTACCTTGTCCATCGTAGCATCAATATCTACCGAAGCAAGGTTTTCTGTCACCTTAGTCGTATTATCCATTACGTTGTTAGCTTTGTTCATCAAGTTAGGAACGTTCTTGTTTAATCCAGCCATCAAGGTATTGAGTTCACGAGTAGATGTAGTCAAATCCTTGGTAATCTGTTGTACATTGTTCATCGACTTACCGATACTTGGGTCAGCCAAAATGGTATTGATATTGATCAGGATGGAATCAAGTTTTGGCAACATGTTTTGCAGTGTAGGTATCACTTCCGATACCTTCCCCATGATTCCAGTATCAGTTGAACCAAGAATCGTATCTCCCGGATTTATAATGGCTTTCGATAGTTTATTCAACTTCAGATGCATCTTTACATTTCCCATCACGTCACTCACGATTTCTGCTGTAGAACCTACTGGAATCCGCAAATCATCATCTACCCTAAAAGCCACGATAATCTCATTGTTGTTTTCAAAATCATATTGAATCTCTTTCACCACACCCACATGAAAACCATTAGAGAAAATAGGACTCGACGAAGACAGTCCGCTGATATTCTTAAACTTGATGTAATACACTTCGTCATCGGTAAACAAAGCCATTCCTTTCAAAAAATTCATGCCAAAGTACAAGATGACAATACCTGCAATTGCAACTAATGCAACTCTCAATTCTTTTGATATTTTCATACTAATAACCCTTTATGTTTCTTACATTTATCCTCACTTGCCTCTATTTTTTTTGAACTCTGCTATTGCTTCGTTCACGTCCATTTTCTTATCATTACGAAACGCAATGACAAAGGCATCGGGAAACTTTTCCAGCAAGCTTCTCCTCAATCTGTTCACCTCATTATAGTTGGTTGATGAGCCTGTCGTATATTTCAGCACCTTCCCTTCCTTATAATAATCCACATCCGTCAAGCCCTTCAAAAGTCTATCATTGCCTTTCAGCACCTTGTCGGAAACAAACAACTGAACTTTAAACAATGGGGCTGACTGAGTGTCTGAAGAATGTTCTTCTGCGGATTTGTTATTATCGTCTGCCAAATCTTCCTTCACATTCTCCTGTTTTTGCTTGTTCTTACGCTCACTCTTCTTGGAATCCTTAAACTCATCGGGAACGATTTCCGGAATCTCTGGTTCTGTGGTAGCTACTGGCTTATAAGGCACTTGGATGCTATTCCTGTCATATTTCCTCCTATACTCCATAAAAGCCTTGTAAAACCCTAACGAGAACCTGCTAACCGCATCATTGCTGTTCAAAAACGTCTCCTCGTCTGGCGTAGAGATATATCCCAACTCCAACAAGCAACCAGGCATTGACGTAAGCCTCAGCACTGCAAGGTTGTTTTGATGCGCTCCCTTATTCAACCGTCCCGTCTGGGCACATAAGTTCTTTTGCATAAATCGCGCCAACTCTACGCTCTGCTCCATGTTCTTGTCTTGAATAAACTCAAACATGATGTTGCTCTCTGGCGAATTGGGATCAAATCCTTGATAGGTTTGCTTATAATTGCTCTCCATGAAAATCACGGAATTCTCACGTTTTGCCACCTCTAAATTTTCTTGTATTCCCTTCTTTCCGGTAGTTTCGCCCTTTCCAAGTGTATAAGTCTGAATACCTCTTGCAATCTTTCCACCTGGTAATGCATTAATATGAACGGAAACAAAGAGATTAGCTTTATTTTTATTTGCTATTTCCGCACGTTGCCACAATTCCAAAAACACATCAGTCTTACGAGTATAAATCACCTTAACGTCAGGACAATTTTGTTCCACTATTTTGCCAAATGCCAAAGCATATTTCAACGTAAGATTCTTTTCTTTCGAGATAGCCCCACACGTACCAGGATCTTTTCCCCCATGTCCAGCATCTATCACCAGCGTGAATCGCTTATTGGCAGAAAAGGCAAGCATCCCTGACAATACAAGTAAAACAATGGTCGATATAAAACGTCTATTCATATTTTCTTTTATTTAAAGTCTCCCTTAACAACCCTCACGTCATTAGGAGCTCTTAAAATCAACTCCACCATAGCACCATCGCAATCAGCACCCATTGGTGGATTCTTTTTCGTCAAACGAATTTCAATGCACTCTATTTCCGGAAACGTCATCAACAATTTGTCACCAATACGATATGCTACATGTTCTAATAAACGAGAAGGAATCAACATCTCTTGATGAATCAATTCATACATCGTTGCATAATTCAATGTATCGTTGACATCATCAGAAAGCATCGCTTTTTCCACATCGTATTTCACTCGCACATCTATAGAATAGTCGTTGCCCACCTCACGCTCTTGTGGCAAAACACCATGATAAGCATGAAAGCGCAAGCCCAACAAGTTGATATAACTACTTTCCAACTGCATATTTCTTATCCACAACGTGAGGCTCCACAACTCTTACAAATCAGGCACCCCTCCTGGTACACCAATGTTTCTTGTCCACAAACGGGGCATTTCACACCTTTTGCCACGGTTCCGTCTTGTACATATTTCTTCAGCGCACGCTCCACGCCATTCTTCCAAGTATTGATGCTCTCACTCTTCAACTGAAGGGAGCTGACCAACTTGATGACATGCTCGATGGGCATACGATAGCGCAACACGCCTGAAATCAACTTGGCATAGTTCCAATACTCAGGATTGAATTTCTCGCTCAGTCCTTCCACGGTAGTCTTGTAGCCACGCTTGTTCTCAAACTGGAAGTCATAGCGTTTCGACCCGTCCTCGTTGATATTCTTGATAATCTTTCCCTTGGTAACGGTTTTGGGCAACACGATACCTTCCTCATCGTCTTGCAATCCCGTGAATATCTCGTAAGGATAGCCTTCAAGCAGTCCTACGAAAGCCACCCATTTCTCTTTATTGTTTTGGAATCTCACCACGTCGCACTCCAATACCTGCGGGCGCACCTCCGTTACCGTAGGATGTTTGCATGGAAATGCATCCGTTTCTTTTTCTGCCTCGTTGTTCTCCTTATTCTTCTTGTCTTTCTTCGACACGGAGATCATCACGCCGGCACGACTTCCGTCACGGTAGATGGTACATCCCTTACAACCACTGCGCCATGCTTCTACATAAAGGCGATTTACCAAGGCTTCATCCACGTCGTTTGGCAGATTCACGGTTACGCTGATAGAATGATCCACCCATTTCTGGATTGCGCCCTGCATACGTACCTTCATCAACCAATCCACGTCGTTGGCGGTAGCTTTATAATAAGGTGAGCGTTCCACCAACTGGTCTATCTCTTCCTGCGTGTATTTCTTTTCGGTATCTAATCCGTTGATGCGCATCCATTCCATAAACTTAGGATGATACACGATATACTCCTCGAAAGAGTCTCCCACCTCATCCGTGAAGTCCACATGAACGTCAGCATCGTTGGGGTTCACCTTCCTGCGCCGCTTATAGACGGGCATAAACACGGGCTCGATACCACTGGTTGTTTGCGTCATCAAACTGGTAGTACCCGTGGGCGCAATGGTCAGACAGGCAATGTTTCTCCTACCATATTTCATGATGTCGGCATAGAGTTGCGCATCTGCTTCTTTCATTCTCAGCAAGAACGGATTGTCTTTCTCACGTTTAGCATCGAAGATTTGGAATGCTCCACGTTCCTGAGCCATCACCACACTGCTGCGATAGGCATGAAGGGCAAGCGTACGATGTACATTTACGGAGAAGTCGGTAGCTTCCTGGGTGCCATAGCGCAATCCCATAGCAGCCAACATATCGCCTTCTGCCGTAATACCTACACCCGTGCGTCGTCCCATGCTACTCTTGCGCTTGATTTTCTCCCACAAATGAAACTCGGCACCTTTCACCTCATCACTCTGTGGGTCGCTCTTCACCTTCGCCATGATTTGGTCTATCTTCTCCAACTCAAGATCCACGATGTCGTCCATCAATCGTTGAGCCATCGCCACATGCTTCTTAAACAGATCGTAATCGAAGTAAGCATCCTTGGTGAATGGATTGACCACATAACTATATAGATTGACAGACAGCAAGCGACAACTGTCATACGGGCATAGTGGAATCTCGCCACATGGATTCGTACTTACCGTACGGAACCCCAAGTCTGCATAGCAGTCGGGAATACTCTCTCTCAAAATCGTATCCCAGAACAGCACACCTGGCTCAGCACTCTTCCATGCATTATGTACGATTTTCTCCCAAAGGTTCTTGGCGGAAATCTCTTTCCTTACCAAGGGATTGTCACCCTCTATGGGATATTGCTGCACATAAGGTTTGTCTTCTACAGCGGCTTGCATGAAGTCGTCATCAATCTTCACGCTCACGTTGGCGCCGGTCACCTTACCCTCCGTCATCTTGGCATCAATGAAAGCCTCACTGTCGGGATGCTTGATGCTCACGCTCAGCATCAAGGCACCACGTCGCCCGTCTTGTGCCACCTCACGGGTAGAATTGCTGTATCGCTCCATGAATGGAACCAATCCCGTAGAGGTCAGTGCCGAATTGTTCACAGGACTGCCTTTCGGTCGGATATGAGAGAGGTCATGCCCCACTCCGCCACGACGCTTCATCAGTTGCACCTGTTCCTCGTCTATGCGCAGAATGGCACCGTAAGAGTCGGCATCACCATCAAGGCCAATCACAAAGCAATTGCTCAACGATGCAATCTGATGCCCGTTGCCGATTCCTGTCATCGGACTGCCAGCTGGTATGATATAACGGAAATGATCTAACAATTCAAAAATGTCTTTCTCACTCAGTGGGTTGGGATATTTATTTTCTATTCTCGCAATCTCCCTTGCAATGCGCCAATGCATATCCTCCGGACTCTTTTCATAGATATTCCCGAAGCTATCCTTCATGGCATACTTGCTTACCCACACCCTTGCGGCTAATTCATCACCGCCGAAATACGATAACGCGGTCGCATACGCTTCCTCGTAAGTATATGTTTTTATATCTTCCATTGTAACATTTAGATTTCTTTTGCAAAACTACAATTATTTTTTCACATAGTGAAATCATCAATGAGATATTTATCAAAAAATTTTTGTCGTTAAAAATACAAAAAAAAGGAAAACTTTTTTCTTGCAATGGAAGAAAAAGTTTTCCAAAAAGATAATTCCATGTATAGCATTTCCATTGGTTATGATATATGAATTGATCCTATAGAGTACTGAAAGTACGGCAGAACATAGGCAGGGGTGCTCGCTACGCTCGTACCCTCGGTTAATGAGCGGAGACGCTTTCAGCGTCATTCTGTCAACATTATTATTATTTCTATTGTTTTTGGCTCAGACGAAAAACAATAGGGGAAGAAGATGGTTAATTCACAATTCATAATTTACAAGT
>AUXO013675747.1_pt1 | contig 17440 bp, 17 predicted proteins | sample 768731 | NCBI WGS metagenome assembly AUXO01 (sample SAMN02715735, study PRJNA202380) | gut metagenome | biome: sheep rumen | host: Ovis aries | place: New Zealand: Palmerston North
CATCTGGAAGATGCGTCCATCCTTGGTTCTGCGTCCCTGTTTAAAGAACACCGGCCCCTTGCTATCCAGCTTTATGGCAATTGCCACAATAATCCAAACGGGAGTGAGCAATATAACAGCTATCAAGCAGCTCACAAAATCAAAGCAACGCTTGATAAATAGATTCAATTTGTACATGCTTAGAAATTAAATGTGTGGAAGAGGTCATCAAAGTTCTCAGCTCGCTTAATCACCTCAGTCCTACCCTCGCTGATGTCCAGCACAGGGAAGTTAGGCAGAATAAACGGCGGTTTCATCACCAGTGAGTAGCTACCGCAGTTGCTAATCACGATGGCATCCTGATGGGCCAGCTTGCCAGTATAGTTATGATAAAGCACGTCACCCTCAATACAGGTGAAGCCTACAAAATCAAGGTCCTTGTACTCTTTCTGCTCACCACCCATTGCAATCACCTCCATTGGAGGATTAATGCCTGTCATACTGATATTCTTCTGACTACCCAGAACCGTTGCAATCCATTTGCCACGAACATTCTTGATGGTTTTAACGGTTCCTATGAACTTCATGCAGTCACCTACCACAGCACTTCCCGGTTCTATCAGCAGTTCAGGCTTTATATCCTTGTCTTCAAAGTAGTCTGCAAACACCTGTGCAGCAGCCTTTGCGTATGCCTCGTAGTCAGGAATTTCACAAGAGAACTGAGCACGAAGAGAGTCTGCCATCTTTCCAAACAATCCACCTCCTATATCAATGCGCTCAGGGATAATGCCCAAACGGTCAATCAAATCTACCATACCCTTTGCACGTGCAGGCCAGTAGGCAATCTGACGTTTGGCAAAGTGACACTGGAAATTAATGAACTTCACATTCTTGGTAGTTGTAGCAAACTTCACTGCCTCCATAAATTCTGTCCCATCAATGTCAAAGCCAAAGCGGGATACTACTCCATCATTCACATCATAGTTGCAACGAATACCCACGTGGATCAATTTGTCTGCATGGCGGTTGTGAATATCCTTCACTTGCTCCAGCTCCTCAATGCTGTCTATATTGATGGTTCCACCATCCAACAGGAATTGTTCCATTATGGGAACATTCTTGATGGGTCCGTTCCAAATAACATGGTCCATCTTACAGCCTACCCTTTTTGCAATCTCCAGTTCCATCTCACTCACCACCTCAGCATAACCCCCAAGTTCGTTGACAATCTTGCAGAGTTTGGGCGTATAGTTAGTCTTGTAAGAATAAGCGATACTCCAGTTGGGATATATGTTGTTAAAAGCAGTTTTTAATTCTGTATAGTTCTTACGGAACTGAGCGCTATCCAACAAATAAAAGGCATCTCCATACTGAAAACGAAGATTACTAATTACATCCTTATTGATTTCCATTCTCTTTTTCTTCGATATGTTTAACAATACTTTCTACAGCTTTTTCTACTTCCTGGCGGTTCTTGACGAAATAGTTGGCTGCAGCTTCTGCTTCTGCCTCCAGTTTCCTAATAGCTCCTATGCCTTCAGTGAATATCCTTCTCACCTCATTTAAATCTGTCACTACATCTGTATTGCAGAAACTGCGACTCACTATCACCATTGAGGAGCCTAAACGCACATGTTCTTTCAGCACATCCGCTCCAGGCAACATTCCACCATCAAGTGTGGATATCCCACCAAAACCAAACGGAATGCCCTTGGCCTTTATCTTATTGCCAAGCTGTTCTACCACTCCATCTGAAAGCAGTTGGAACATAAACTTCATCTTTAATTCCAAATGCAAGTCATTCAATCCAAGGTGTATCATATCAATGCCTGGCACGTTCAATATTTCATCTATTAGAATGGCAGCCTCTGCTGTTTCCAATAACAGGCAAGTCTTTGTCCGTCCATCGACGTATTGGATGAACTGCTTCACCTCCTTTACGGACTTGAAGAAAGGAAGCATCACAATGTCTGCTCCTGCTTCTATGACAGCATCAATCTCTTCTTTGGAAGAGAAATAGTCTCCAAAAGCTTCATGAATAGGGTTCACCCTAACCATGAGTTTAGATTTTGTGATTGAGTTTTTGATATTCTCGACATCTTCAACAGTATGGTGATTCTGAACAGTATCTAATCCACCCTGTCTGGAATCCTTTCCTATGAATTCCATGTCAATGAATATCCAATCAACACCAGAAGCTTCAGCTATCTTTGCTACTTCTGGTTTATTGGTGATATACATTAATTTTAATGACATAGCATAATTATATTGTAATATTATTTAGAGTCTTGAAGCACCTTGTTTAGTATTTCATAAAACCTATTTGAGTTACTCTCAGACCTATGATTCTTCTCACTCATTTCCAATGCATTTTTCACAATTGAAGTTCTTCTCTGTTCATTTGAAATAGCATCATCAAGAGTTTTATTCAAGTTTTTCTTATTGTTTACTACAAATGCAGAGTTGTTTTTATACAGATAATCTATTCCGACATTTTTTGAAGCTCCGTAAGCCAAAATCGGGATTCCTGTACCCATATAATCAGTTATTTTTGTTGAAAAACCATACTCTGTTAGTTTCGAATTAATTGGATCTTGACTTTCAACTACCAATAGCAAAGTACAGTCTTGAATTACTTTCTTTACCACTTCGTATGAAACCACACCACAATACCTTATATTATCTGTTTTCTTTAATTCGTTTATTACATCATCTGATCCTGGACCATATACCTCTATGTAATACGTATTATCTATTATGCTTAATTCCCTAGCAATTTCAATTATAGGACGGTGCCTACAGAATGATAAGTTTCCAACATAAACTAATCGTTTAAAGCCCGACTGAATATATGCTGAATTATGAATATCAGAGGACTGATAGATAAAAGTAGATGGAGTTTTGAATTCGTTGTCAAATACCCCTTGTATCCATTCACTATTATGTATCGACATTTTAGCCGTCAACATTGCTTTTTTAAATGAGCGTATGAACAACCATCTGAAAGAATAAAAAAGAGGGCCTTTATGTGATCCATTAACCCAATTAAGCTTTTCAAAGTAGAAAAATTCCGTATTGAAAATAACTAAAGGTAAATTTAGTTCTTTAGCTACTTTTACACCTATTTCGTACATAAAAGGCGCATCACCAGCCTGTAACAAAACTATATCTATTCGTCGGGAAGAAACCCAATTCATGACAGAATTAAACACCTTTTCGCTTCTAACTTTCCATAGTAAATAACGGATAAGCATTGTTAGCGAATTCCTCCCAACTTTCCCCCTATACTCAGATTTTGTTTGTTTCGTGATTAACTCAGAATTCTCTGTGATAATATGACCTAGTGCTCCATGCCCCTTTCTTTTAATAATATCACGATCACTTATCAAGTAATAATTCGCGCAAACCTCGAAATCGTTTTCTCCGTTAACAATATAGAATTGAAAGACATCTTCCGCCTTGATGTTTCTAAACAAACAACTCATCATTCTTCCATTTGAGTTGTTATTTGCAAAACAGTTATTGCTAATTACAAACACTTTCATTCCCAGAAAAATTTAAATGGTATAACCCCCAAATATCCCCCGCTCGAAGAATAAATGAAAAAGAAAAGAAGGAATCCTGTCAAAAACAGATTTAGTATTACTTTTACATCTTTATCTTTTAAAGATTCTATCGCATTGGTAATGTATATAAACATCAGTGGTAAGAAATAGTACCCGATACGAGCAGCATATTGCGAACGTAATCCTGTCAATTGTATAGTAAACAATAGTAATGTAAACTGCACCATGCTTTTTTCTTTATTCTCTAAGGACATAAAAATTTGCAAAGCTGCAAACGCTAGGTATAAAAAAGAAAGCGTAATGCCACCACCGTCCTCATTTAGAGTGTTTTGATATTTACCAGTATCGGAAAAAATTATATCAACCACTGTTAGCATTAATGTTGGGACAGCCAAAATAGCAATCGTTAGTAGCCCGTACACAACAAACCATGAAAAATCAGAGATCTTTATTTTTACCAAGGGTAAAGCTAAGACAGCCAACAAAGCACTTGTATGAATAAAGAAGGCAATTAAAACAAATAAAAGAAAGAATTTCCAATTATCCTTTAATAAATAATAATAACCTAAGCACACAATGGAGATTGCAAGCGCTTGTCTAATACCACTAAAAGCGAAATAATAAATTATGAAAGATACATAGAAATATATTGCCAACCACGGATTCTTAGACTCTTTATAAAAGAAAAATATGATTGGTAGTAAAATCAATAAAGCAATTAAGAATATATATATAGACTCATTGTCTGTAAATGTCCTTATGACAAACGTTATCGCATGAAAGAGAGGTTCAATGTGTCCAACTAATACAAATGAGATACCTTCCTGTGTGCTTGTATGAAAATAAGGTATATAAAAACCATCAACATCAACACCTAGAGTAGGACTGTGTAAGCCCAACAAAAAAAGCAACCCTAAAAATGAGTAAACACATTGTTTTTTTGACTTTTTCTTGGTGTCTTTAATTTTTCTCGTAAAAAACCAGACTAAAATCAAATAAACGTATAATAGTATAAACGGAGTCATCCTAGTAAAGCATTATATATTTTCAAATAATTCGACGCCATAACACTTTTATCATACCGCTCTATAGCCAAGCGACTAATTAACTGCTTATCAAAACTTTTATTAAGGAGCATGTCCTCAACATTAATTTTAAGCAAGTCTAAATTTCCATATTCACACCATTTACTAAACTCTGTAATAGCAATCATTTCAGGCGCACCTGCCTTAAAACCGACTACTGGCGTACCACAACACAAACTTTCAGCACATATCATGGAAAAAGTTTCGCGTTTACTAAGCAATATTGTAATGTCCGCCATAGAATATAAAGACGCAAGCTCTTTTTGGTCTTTTATCAGTCCCAACATCTTTATATTGTCAGGTACACATAAACTTGAATCATATGGACCTGCAACAAAAAAAAGAACATCCTTTAACTGTTTGGCCAGTTCAATTAAAAACCAACCTCCCTTTAAATGATTTCGATCAGAAGAAAATTCCGGAGTAGCAAAAAAAACAACTTTTTGCTCTGGGGATATCTGATACTTATCTCGCAAAAATGAATCCTTATAACAAAATACCGAGGTATCCAATCCATTTAAGACAACGACATGCTTGAATTCAGAAAGAATTGGAGACTCCATTGCTCTTTTCTGTAGCCACGGTGAAACGGAAGTTACAATTAAATTATCTCCAAAACCTTCAAAGGCGCTCTTCAGTTTTTTCCACGACTTTGCTGTGTTATCAAAAAAAATGGATTTTGTTTCGCTTTTATGACGGGGACAACATCCACAGCCTGTCTTCCACTTCTCACACTCAAATGAATGACCACAATTTGCAGTGAACATAAATTCAGCATGTAGCGTAAGAACTGTTTTTATATTTTCCCTTTTAAGAAAAGCCACCAACCTATAGATATTGACAAAATATCCATTTATACACTGTAAATGGACAACATCAGGTTTCTCTTTCTTTATAAAATGGATTGTTCTATTTGTGGATAGGAATAAGCCGCCATACATTAATCCAGTCAATCGAGACCATAGGTTATTGACTTTTGAATATAATTCAGAGCATACTCTAACCACATTATGATCAAGGTTTTTTCCCCCACGACCATAAATAACGATAGATTGTATATCGTGATCTATATAATACTGATGACAGTCGTAAACAATTTTTCCCGTACTACCAGTATTATACAAACTATTTATCTGTATAACTTTCATTTATTCAAGTATGACGATAGGTCTATCATTGCTCCAACCTTATCTAAGAAATCCTGAGTGTAATAATTCATCAATCCTCCAAGAGATGTGAATGTCATTTCTCCAAAATAAATTTTCCCTTCAAGATTATAAAGATCAACCCTAACTACAGGAAATGGCTTTGCTAGTATTTCGGCAATTTCAAGCATCCTACTTAAATTTTTAGGGGATGGTATAGGCTTGCTTTCTTTGTAATTTGAGTCATAAATCAAGTATTCTGGATGTGCATTCCATTCCCTATCATATAGGAGTAACTCAGTAGAGTGTGGGGGCACTCTATTGCTACACGTCATTATATAATATGCACGCCCATTAATACACCAAATTTTATAATCGATTATCGAATTAGAGTACTTAGTCGAAAAAGCATCATTTATTAAAAGCTCTTCTGCTACAATCCCCGGTTTGATTCTCATATAATGGCGCCCTGCTTCAAGTCCTCCATATTCTTTAGAATAGACCTTTGACATATATTTAATTGCTTTATCAAAATCATATTCCGCTTTATCTTTGACAATAACAGGATCGCCTGCACCTTGGATTGATTTTAAGATAAAACTATTAGGTAACTTGTCGATATCTATATCTTCGGCTTTCCCCCAATACCCATACAACTTCACTAAAATGTTGGATAAACCGCAATCTTCAACATATTTTCTTACTGTATATTTATTTGCGAGGGTTGTCCATAAACTTGTATCTGTTTTCAAAGATAAAAACAATATTTTTTCATTCAAGTCTACAGGAGGATTCAATCTTATAAAACGATGGAATCGAACAAAAAACCTAGCCCTTACTACTAATTCAGGGTTATGCTTGCTAGTAAATTTTGTCAAACCAATTATTGGCTGGCAAACAAATGTCAAAAATTTGTTTGTTGTAATACTCATAACTATTCTATCTTAAAAATCTTCTTCTAAAAAAATCGCCTAAAATACCAATAAAATGTATAGGGTGGATTATCGCCATTTTTATCATATGTTGGTGATTTGCCCTTCTATATATTTTATATCCTTTTTGTATTTCCCTATGATAGTCCTCTGTATTATCATCCTTTTTTAGACATTCATTCAGATAACAAAAATGCCATTGTGAAGGTATTGCACTTTCACCTACAATGTGAGGACAACAATTCCAATCTATTTTTACATATTCAGTTGTGTACTGAGGTTGTCCGTTTACGAAATCCAATGTAACAAGTGCTCCAATTTTACACTGGTCACTTGACATATCAAAAACAAAATTTCCAAGGGAGTAATAGATTCTCTTACCTTTGTAATCCTCATATCCTTGTAGTACGTGGGGGTGCATCCCTATAATTAAGTCAAAGCCGATGTCAGTAAGCCAGTGTGCAAACATCTTTTGCGAAGTTGAAGGCCTATTTATGAACTCATTCCCCCAGTGTACAAACAAAATCTTAAATGATTTTGAGGGTAGCAAGTTAACCTCGTTTATTATTTCAGAATACTCCGGATTATACCAGTAAAGAGGTGTATGCTCTGATTCTTCCACACGTAAGCACATGCCAACTATTGAGATTTGCTGTCCTTGGTACTCAAACGTATAACTCCGTCTCTCATCAAGACCGAAGACCTTACTTCCATAACTTTCTAGTGCTTTAACAGTTTCCAGATATGCCTCTCCACCATGTTCCATAGCATGGTTGTTGGCGAAACCATAATAATCAAAATGATGAAGATTGGTTAATGTATCTGGTTCAACTCTAAACAAATTCCTATAGAAACCTTTATTGACACTTACCGATGATGCAACACCCTCAAAGTTGCCAACCCAAATATCATTCTTATTACGCTTAATATATTTAAAAGGATCCAGTCCTTTAGCTATATTCGTGCCTATTCCGAAACCAACATTAAAATGCCAATCGGTTAAATTAATATCACCAGTGAATACAAGCATATTTGACTAAAGATTAAATATTTCTTTTATCCAGTTATCAATACGAAATTTCACCACACGCTCTCGTATATCATCTGGCATCTTGAATGTTTTTTTTATAAAATCCACAATCCCGTCTAAGTTTTCCTGTATAATAAAAACTTGTTCATCACTATAAAACGGGTACTCAACAGCACTTTTATTAGTGGTAATAATCTTCTTTTCTGCACCCAATGCCCACATAAAACGTGCAGTAAGACCGTCTTGATACGGGAGATTTGTATCTAATATAACCTTAGATTGACAAATGCTTTCTCTAAATTCATCAGGGGTCAAAGTCTGATGTGTTATTAAATCGTCGTGTAATTGAGAAAGTGAAAGAGGGTTCTTCCCCATCATTTTTTTTATCAGATATTTGATAAAATAGAGCACTTTATTATTCACTAATGGATGCCATAAGTGAACGTTCTCCCGTAGGCCTTCCTTGATTGCAAGATTTTTAATATTTGAAAAAATCCTATATCGCTGTTTGGAGTTGTAAGAGCCCATCCCAAATATATCATATATCTCTATATTGGTATTAGAACGGGGCACCCAAAAAATAGGGAGTAGGTTTATCTTAAAAAGCAAAGAATCGCTTCTATCAAATGTGTATATCCTATCATAATATTTAAAAAACACATCCAATTCAAAATTACCCTCTACTCGATCATACAAGTATAAAAGAGTCTTTATTTCCGGGTTTCTTTTACGGAGCTCTTCAAAGAAGAACTCGCTAACCATCAAACCGTCTATCGCAAAAAAGTACTTAAAGCAATCATCCTTTTCGTAGTCGTGGAAGAGTCTACGCCATATTTCATTAACCTCCTTATCATACTCTTCTACCGATTTAGTGTTGCGATTAATATCATGTTTATTATACGGATTACATTTAACCTGTGCATCTTCCACCCATGTTACATCAAAATTCATGCTTTCAAGGCATGAAATCACATCCTTATATATATCCATATAAGGAGGCGCCAGGAATAGAACTTTATCTTTTTTTTCCATTACTATAAATACACTACAGTTATATACCATGAAGGGAAAAATCAACACTTCACACTTACCCAAGTTTTTAGCTCAAAATCATACCTTTTTATAACCTTTGCAGGTATACCAACGGCAATACTATAATCAGGTATATCTTTGACAACAACAGCATTGGCCCCTATTACGCAATGCTTTCCGACACTTGCGCCACAAATACAAACGTGTTCTCCGAGCCATGAACCTTCTCCAATTGTTACTTTCCCTTTATTACGAATAGGTTGTTCAATGATTGGAGTTTCAACATCTTGATATCTATGGTCTGTGTCGGAGATATATACGAAATTTGCCAAAAGGACATTCTCTTCTATTGTAATTTCACTTGTCGCATATATATGAGCGAAATCACCGATTCTGCAACCTCTCTTTATACGAAGACATGCATTTTCACCTAATCCATGTGGCTCAGCTGCCAACCAGGAAAAGGGAGCTATCACAACATTATCCTCTATAAAAATATTATGAGGACAAGTGATTCTTAAAGGTTTATATATTGAAGATTGTAAACCAAACAAACCGTATTGTTTACTTCTTTGCCAGTGTATAAATCTTTTAACGGGTAATTTCAAATAATGAATAATGCTCATGAGAAATGGTTTATTTAAATGATTAAATTACACCCTAATCCATTGCCCCTTTTCTAAGTCATATCGTTTAATAACCCGTGCAGGCGAGCCCGCAATTATACAATAGTCTGTGAAAGTGCCACTTACAGTACTATTAGCTCCTACCACACAATGCTTACCCAAAGTAGTCCCTGGCAAAATCACCGAATTCATTCCTATCATACAATCTTCACCAATTTCGACAGGTTTTGTTAAAATCTTAGAAAAACGAGGATTCTCATTTATATCCTGATAAGGATGTATTATATCAAAAACGCCACAGTTTGCAGTAATAGAAGTACCTTTCCCAATAATAACACGTTCCGCACAAGTACAATGAAAGTTTTGGTTTATAATAACATTATCTCCAATTATTAACTCGGGGCTAAACGTCTCATTAGAATACTGTGTTATTGCTTCCATTCTAAGATTCTTATCTAAAACGCAACAATTTCCAATACTAATTCTATTATAACCAGAAATGCGATGGTTTCCATCAATATATGTCCCACGACCTATATTCTTAAATTTATACTTATAATAGAATTTTGTAATTAAGCGCGAAAGCAGAATCTTAATTCTAATCATCATAGTTTTACTAACCTTCTTATATAAATAACAAATAATCTATGTAATGAAATGATATAACATACATCATTTATTTCCCTTTTATGACCTCTTTCCAAGGCAGCTTATAATAACGTATGCCATAAACTGCGATAATAATGAAAGTAAGGACACTCCCTATTACTGAAGAATAAGCGACCCCGATAGCGCCACATTTTAAAATAAACAAATATGCCAATGCTATCTGAACTAAACTTAAAAGAAATGTTGTTACTCCTAGTATTTTTGTTTTGAACGTGTAATGAAGGAAACAGACGAATAACAGATATGCTCCATTAAAGGCCTGAGATAACATCACATAAGGTAAATATTCCTTAGATCCACTATAAGATTCTGGATACATTAATCCAATAAGAATATATGACAATACGTAAATAATGAGAACTGCTACAAAGATTCCAGTTAACAAAAACAGAATTGTCTTCACTAATTTTTTCTGCTCGTTTATTGTTCCTTCTTTATCTTTATCAAATACTGCAAGTTTTTTATACAACCATGGTGAATAAGAATTAGAAAACGCTACCATAACCATAGAAACAATTGCACCCCATGTTACTGCAACGCTATATAATCCGTTCTCAGCCAATCCACACATATCAGTAAGCATTATCTTATCAGCACCACTCTTTATCCAAAATGAAAGAGCATGCGGTATTATTGGAATAGAAAAAACAAGAACACTTTTTATATATTCTTTTGAAACGGAGAAAACTAGATAACCTTTCTTGTATAATATGAAAAGGCTAACAATTCCCATAATGATAGCAGAAAAGAAAATACTAAGAGCTCTCCCCTCCCATCCCATAAGGAGAACAACAACCAGAAGTACTGTCAATACTGCATTCAATAATGAACTACATATATTATAAAAACCAAAAGTCCAGGCTTTTTCTTCACATCTCCACAATACAAGATTTGCATATCCGATAGAAGTAAACCAGACAAGTACAATAGCTGTAAGCTGAAAGTTTAACGGAATGTTTAAATGTTCGTCTATTATTGAAGAAGAACACAACATGATAATAAGGCAAATAAGCGTGGCTGCCGTATTAACCAGAAGCATATTCGATACATAAATCTTCAAATCCTTTTTATCCAATTTATAGAACATAACTGGTATAACGCCACCGGTACATAGATATATGAGAGCGCCTAAAATACTTATTAATACATTATAATTAGTAATGATTCCATACTCAGAAGGAGTTAGGTATCTTGAAATTAAAGGCAATAACACAAATGGTATTGCTTTATTAATCCCGTCTGTTATAACATATATAAGAGAGTTTTTTACTAAAGACGAACTGCTTATAGCTCTTATCTGGTTTAATAGCACCATTATATTTTAATCTACGTATATTTATTATATAAAGACTTATTTGTATCACCTATATGATACATAACTCTTTTAAAGATTCATAAAATGCATAAACCGAAAACTAAACAAACAGTGACAGGCATTATATTAATTGTGAAAATAATCACTATTCTTCATAATGGTCATAATTTTGGAAGAATCTCCATATTCACAAGGAGAATCGTATGGTCTGTCAGGGAATGCGCCATACTCCAGTTTAATATCAAGATTATGCTCCTTAATAAATTGCTCTACCCTATCAGCCAAGCTCATAGGTTTGCCTGTACAACAATTAATGATACCAACAATCTCCTTTTGCATTACAGCAGCAGACAACTGGTTTGCCAGTTCATCCACTGTGATGAAATCATACTGGTTTTTGCCTGTCGTGAACGGAAAAGTTTTCTTGCCCTCCTCTGCAGCTAGCAACAGCTTACAGAAGATAGAGTTATTTTTCTTGTCATCACCGAGGATATAATAGCAACGAAGCCACTGGAGGATACACTCTTTCTGTTTGCAATAGAGTATCATAGCTCTGCGAAGAGCATCTTTAGCGATTCCATACATTGAGATAGGATTGCATGGAGTGTTCTCGTCAATGGCACCTTCCCAATAGCCAACCTCATGCATAGTTCCCATTACTGCCAAATGCTTCAGGCCACCATCAATCATTGCCGTCAGAAACTTATAGTGAGCGGAAAGATCACCAATCTGTGTGGGTGCATTGTGTACAAAGCCATTACGCCAAGCCATGTGTAAGCATACATCGGGCGAACCTAACTGCTCATAGACATTTCCTTCTGGCAGCTCAAAGAGGTTCAATGTCTTGCGTTCTGCACGTTCGTCCACATCATTCGTCACAATGTCACACGCAATCACATCAGCACCTTTGTTCAAAAGGGCTTTCACCACATGACGGCCAATGTAGCCATTGGCTCCTGTAACTAATACTTTCATACAATTCTTATTTAAAGAGGCCTTTCTGCTTCATTTCCTCCAAAGAGGCCTCGTAATTATCTGTCTGTAATTCCTGACGGTTTACCCAATCCGTAAACTGCTTGATACCTGCATCAAATGTCCACTTTGGATTAAAACCAAGGATTTGTTTAGCAAGTGTAATATCCGCATAGTTGTGGCGAATATCACCCAAGCGGTAATTACCAGAAACGGTCAACGGAACTTCTATACCATAGTGTTTGCAAAGCGTTTGAGCCACTGTGAGCACGTCCGTTGCTATGCCTGTACCCACATTAAACACGTGTCCATTTGCCTCTGGCACTTCCATACCGGCAATGGTTGCATCTACCACATCATCTTTATATACAAAGTCACGTGTCTCTTTACCGTCTTCAAAGATGTTAATACCCTTGTGGCTCTTGATACGGTTTGAGAAGATGCTCAGAATACCCGTATATGGATTGGTCAGAGATTGACCTGGACCATATGCATTCTGGTAGCGGAAAGATACCGATTCAACTCCAATGTTCTTGCAGATTAAATGTACTAACTGGCCTTGTACCTGCTTACTAATACCGTAAACAGATGATGGATGAATAGCACTATCCTCTGTTGTGGCAACTAATGTGACCTTACCTCCACACTTGGGGCAATGACATTCAAAGTCCCCTTTGGCCATATCCTCATCTTTACGCTCTGTAGGATATACATCACCACACTTCTCGCAATAATATTTACCCTCACCATAGATGGCACGTGATTCTGCAACGACAACACGTTTCACGTGATTCTTGGTGTTTGTAAGGATATCAAGCAGCAAAGCAGTTCCACCTATATTAACATCAATGTAACGCTTTATTTCATACATAGACTGACCTGTGCCTGTCTCTGCTGCAAGGTGAACCACATAGTCAACATCTTCAAGGGCTTGCTTCAGCAATGCCTTATTACATACGTCACCCTTATAAAAGCGTACTTTGTCCTTAATACTACAATAGAGAGGGGATGTTTTATCAGGATCTTCGCCATGTATCTGCTCTAACAGATTGTCAAGCACAGTCACTTCATACCCTTTCTCTAACAGCTTAAGGGCAATATGTGAACCTATGAATCCGGCACCACCAGTAATCAATACACTTCTCATAAATCCAAAAAAATTATATTAACTATATTTCAAACCTGTTGACGATATGGTTTTTTAAGAGTTTAGAATAATTTCCCGATAATTATTTATGCCTACGCCATAAGCATAGGTTAGTGCATCATTTACCTCTTCTTGATAAAGGTTATAAGGTTTATATAGAATATCCTTGACCTTCATATCAAACTGAGCTTTATTTTCAAACACATCACTACAACCTGGCTGTAAATCAAAACTTCCATCACTAAACCGCAAACACCTAACTCCTCGCATCAAAGCTTCATAATACGCCCCAGTATTAACCGCTATACACCAATCATATCGTTCTTGTGTTAAACACTGTTCTATTGTAGTGTTAGAATCCAATATTTCCATGCCATGTTTTGTTGCGAAATCTTTATAGTACTCTATGGCCGCTGGATGAGGTTTAATTGTAAAATCATACTCGTCAACATAATCAATCAGGAATTCTAATAATTTCATATTTAGTGCAAAGAAATAATGCTGAGATAACAAAACGACACAACGTTTATATGATTGATTTGGCTTAACCTTAATTAATTTATTGGCTTTGGGATATCCAGCCAAGTGAAGCCTTTTTTTAGCAATTCCCCACTTTTCATACTCATCAACAGAATACTGCCCCCATAACAATAAGTGATCGGTTTCCATGTTCTCATACCCCAACATCCCTGGTTCAGGAGCCTTATATATAATATGATGTGTACCATGTGTTAATGAATATGTTGGGACACCTTGTATCTTGAAGAATTGTGTCAAAAGGTTTTCCAAATCAAGAGAGTCACAAAAACTCAAGTATTTTTTTACACCACATATATTCTTTGATTTCAATCTATCTATTGTATTACACCAAAAGATTAATTCAAAAAATAGAGCTATTTTGCTATTTGCACCCTTTAACCCTTTATTACTTAATAGAGGAGAATAATGATGAAATACAAAGGATATGGCGCCTAAACTAAAATGAAAACACTTCTGTGGATTCATCATAACATTTCTGGCGACAGAAGGCCCTAGAAGAGACAATATATTATCATATGTTTCTAAGTGATCTTTCCTTTTATAAACGCCAAAAGTGGATAAAATTGAATGTTCATTTGGATTGTACAATAGGTCTTTAAAACTATATGCTAAAAAAATACGCGCTATCTGTTTTAATCTAAATGGTAAATTACCATTTGCAAATTGCCATATTTCTAAGGCTAACACTCTATTTAATGCAAATCCCTTATACTCAAAATTTAATAACCTTTTAGCATTTTGATAATTCTCAAAATCATTCATATCTATATTATCCAACATGCTTAATTATTAATATCCAAATTTCTCTCGGGGTAAGTGTGTATAAAATAAAAGGCACACAAAGAAAAAAATGTCATTTATTCTGCGTAACGATTAAATTCTTTGGTAAAAGGGGAATCAAAATCCTTAAGCAATGCGTGTTTAGTATCTTTATCTGACAGCAGTGCCTTGTCTGTAGGAATCTTCCAGTCAATTCCCAAGGACTCATCAAGAATGCTGATACCGCCATCTGCCTGTGGCGCATAGAAGTTGTCACACTTATACTGGAAAACTGCTGTTTCACTCAATACAGCAAAGCCGTGAGCAAAACCTCGTGGAACGAAGAACTGACGGTGGTTATCCTCTGTCAGTTCAACTGCTACATGTTTTCCGTAGGTTGGACTACCTTTACGTATATCTACAGCCACATCGAGCACTGCACCTTTCACACAGCGCACAAGCTTGCTTTGGGTATACGGAGGACGCTGGAAATGTAATCCTCTCATGACTCCATAGCTTGACATACTTTCGTTGTCCTGTACAAAGTTGATGGTATGCCCCAAAATGGGTGCGACCTTCTCATCAAACTCGCGTTGCGAGAAACTCTCAAAGAAATACCCTCGTTTATCACCAAATACCTTTGGTTCTATAATCAGTAATCCTTCTATTTCTGTCTTTATTACATTCATATTCTATGAAACTTGAATCTTGAAACCTGAATCATCAAACATGCGCAAGTGTGTTTGAATTAATCTCTTCCTTCATTTCATCAATAACCTTCAGCAGGTATTGGCCATACTGATTTTTGAGCATAGGTTTTGCCAGTTCGCGCATCTTCTCCTCAGAAATCCAACCATTGCGGTAAGCAATGCCTTCTAAACATGCCACTTTCAAGCCCTGGCGTTTTTCGATGACTTCAACAAACGTGGAAGCCTCGCTGAGACTGTCATGTGTGCCGGTATCAAGCCATGCAAATCCACGACCAAAGACTTGCACCTTCAGTTCCCCATCCTTCAGAAACTCCTGATTCACAGTAGTAATCTCCAATTCGCCGCGTGCAGATGGTTTGATGGTCTTTGCAACATTTACCACTTTATTGGGATAGAAATAAAGACCCACTACAGCATAGTTGCTCTTTGGTTCTTTGGGCTTCTCTTCTATGCTTAAGCAATTGCCGTTCTTGTCAAATTCTGCCACGCCATAACGCTCTGGGTCAGATACCCAATAACCAAACACGGTGGCTTTCTTGTTTTCTTCAGCATCCTTAACCGCATTGCGGAGTAATGTGGTAAAGCCACTGCCATAGAAGATGTTATCACCAAGAACCAGGCAAGCACTATCATTGCCTATAAACCTTTCACCAATGATAAAGGCCTGTGCCAAACCATCAGGCGAAGGTTGTTCTGCATATTCGAAGTGTACGCCATAGCCGCTACCATCACCCAATAGGCGTTTAAAGCCCGGAAGGTCGTAAGGAGTAGAGATGATTAGAATATCTCTTATCCCTGCCAACATAAGTGCCGAAATGGGATAATACACCATTGGCTTGTCATAAATTGGGAGCAACTGCTTGCTCACACCTTTGGTGATAGGGTATAACCTGGTACCAGAACCGCCGGCTAGAACAATTCCTTTCATATATTATATTTATTTTCAAATTCGAATTTTACCTACTATTTTGACGACATGACTATCTATTCCATTGTATGACATAGAGCGATGTGCATCTTTTGAATAAAGTAACATTACCGATCCTGACCTTAAAACAATAGATGCAGCATTTTTAGATGGATTATATAGAGTAATATCTTTTATGAAATCATACTGCACCTTTACTTGTAATCTATCTATATCAACAATTTGCATAATCTCCTCCCCAGAAAGAAGTAATTGTATGTCAACATACATCCTATGGCTTTCGTAAGGCTTATCTACCTCATTAGTAGTATCATATTCAATTACATTGTAAAAGAAGCCCTCATTAACATCATGTCTGCCTAAGGCAAAATCTTCTGCTTTTAATTGAGTTAAAAAGTTGACCGCTTCCATACATCTTTCTTCAAGAGACGAATCTTCTTCTTTCTCTCTATTAATTGCTATAAGGTACTCTGCAAAATCACGTACTGCCCCTTCTCCGCCCTTATTTGGCGCAACAAATCCACAAGAAGCCATGACTTCTTTCACTGCATTTGACGGACATCCTGCAATCCCTCCAGCCTCAGTAATTGGTTTCATACACTGGAGATCAAGCAGATCATCCCCAATATATGCAACATTAGATAGGTCATATTGCTGGTCTGCTGAAGAGTATTTCTCAATAATACCCTTCAAGCAGTCCAGTTTTTTCATGACCCCTTGATGGATCTCCGTCACACCCAATTCTTTGCAACGGTGTTCCACCATTGGGCTCTTTCTTGCCGTGATGATGACGGGGATGATTCCGTTTTCTTTTAATAAAGTGTGTAAGGCATAACCATCCTTGATATCGAATGCCTTCATACATTCTCCATCAACACCCATATAGATTTTACCATCCGTCAGGGTGCCGTCAACATCCATAACAAGAAACTTTATCATAATGCTTTAATTGAGTAAAGACAATACTTTCTTATTCAAATCTTCATCAAGCAAAGGCATAATCTT
>AUXO013310729.1_pt1 | contig 17429 bp, 45 predicted proteins | sample 768731 | NCBI WGS metagenome assembly AUXO01 (sample SAMN02715735, study PRJNA202380) | gut metagenome | biome: sheep rumen | host: Ovis aries | place: New Zealand: Palmerston North
TTTGCATTTCCAAATCGGCTTGACTTTCTTTTATTATATTTTCTTTATCTATATCTTTATCTGTATCTATATCTGTATCGGTATCATTCGTATTCATTCGTATACGGTCGTATTCGTTCGTATCGTCTTTACCCCACCTTTTTAGCACATTTTGTCTGTTTTTCTCGCATTTTTCTTCATATTCCTTCTTGTTTCTGTCTAATGTTGGTTTAAGAATCTTAAATGCCATTTTCAAGATTGGGTCGTCAAACTCTGTTGTTTCTCCTGTTTGGTCGTATTTAATAATTGCTCTTGTTATTTTGCCAAATTGTTCGTCTGTAAAGTCTTCAAGTTGTTCCAAAATATCATAATACATAACAACTCCTTTTTTATTTGTCATACTTGCCACCTCTCTTTTTGAGTGGAAGTTCCACAAATTTTTCTGTTTTGTTTGCAAGAATAACTTTCATTGTTTCTTCTTTCTCGCAAATCCATACTTTGCCTGTCTTTGTTTTTACCATACAAGCATCTGGTTTTTCCCAACAACTTTCTATGTCTGCAGGGTTTATAATAATTTTATCCATACTTTCCTACCTTTTAATTTGATTGATATAAAAAAATCCACAACTAATCAGGCTATTGTGGGAAGACCTTTTCATTGTGGACTTTTCTGTCCTTGTTCAGTTGTGCTGTTCTTGTTAGGCTTCCCACTTCCAAACAAGGACATTTGATTTCTCAATCACTATTATTATAGTCTTTCCACACAAACTTTGTCAACTAATTTTCAATTTTTTCTTCGATAGTGGTAAAGAACTCCCAGAATTTCTCCAAAGCGTTGGATGCTCTCTTGGTTGTGTCCTTCGGACTAACGATGAGATATTTGTCTAAAAGATATTTAAGGTCTTTCAATATTCTTTGTTTTCCATAGGCAATACCTTGACGATAGCCCTTGCTTTCTTTGTTCTCTGCAATGCCTTGTTTCCCTTCGCCCTGACTTCCTGAGGTCTTGTTGCGAAGTTGGTATCCTTTGTTAGCCATTTCCATAATATATCTTTGTTCAGTGCTATTAAGTCTGTCTTGTGGTAGGTTTATAAACCACACTTTCCACCCTGTTGGGTTGTTTTGACTATATAACTTATGTGTCTTTAACGATTTGTCTATATGTTGGTCGAACCCCATACTGTGTGAAATGAGTCTGTCAAGAAGGTGTAATGCCTGTCCTACATACGCATATTTGAAACCACCTTCTTCTCTTGTAAGAATATATATTCCTGACTCATTGTTAAGTTTTGGGTTAAGTTTTAGCCATTCTTGTTTAATTTTTGCTTTCTTTGCAAATAATTGTCTATAATTAGTTGTCATTTTATCCCCCTATTAGAAAGGAAGGCTGTCGTCATCCTCAATTTCAACAAGTTCTGTGTTTGTGTCTTTCATACTTGCTTGTTCAAGTTTTGCTTTCAAGTCATTTCCTTTGGTAGTGGTCGTAGGTTGGTTCAAAAACTCTACTTCTTCTGTAATGATTTCTGTTACATATCTCTTTGTTCCGTCTTTTGCTTCATAATCTCTTGTTTGAAGTCTTCCAACTACTGAAATCTTTGAGCCCTTTTTAAGATATTTTGCACAATTATCTGCCTGTGCTCCATAAACTACTACATTGAAGAAGTCTGTGTCATATTCTCCCTTGTCGTTCTTAAAGTTTCTTTTTACTGCGAGTGAGATTGATGCTACACTCTTCCCGTTGTTTGTTGTTCTGATGTCTACATCCTTTGTTAAATTTCCAATCATAAATACTTTGTTTGTCATAATTTTTATCTCCTTTTTATTATATGTCTTCAAAGTCTACCATATCGTCTTTTGTAGGTAGTGCGTTTGTTTCTTTCCATTTTGGATTGAAACCAATTTCGATTTTGTTGATTTTTTCATTCTTGTCCAAAATCTGTTCGTCTTTCTTTGCCAACTCTCTTTCAAGCCTTTTGATTGTTTTTCTTAATTCAATGTTGTTCTGCTTTTGTGTTTCAAGTCTTTTTTCAAGGTCGGCAAGTTTTCTTTCTTCTGATTTGTATTGTGGGTAGTCGTATTCACACTTGCTGATTGCAATGTATTGTTTGTATATAGGTTTAAGCATATCATTTTTGACTTGCGTTTTTCCCTTCCATTGCGTTCTGTTTACATATTCAAAATCTAAAACCCTGATTACGCTATGGGCTGGATTTGAAATATTCTCAAACGATAGTGAATTTTTTGTTACCCCCAAATCAAAGTTTGCAACTTCAAGTTCAAGGTCTGTGTAAATTTGGCATTTGTAGAAAGTCATTTCCCATTTGTTTGCAAAAGGTATCTTTGGGTTGTATGTGTTCTCTACAAGTGTTGCATCATAGAACTTTTGCCCTTCGTTGTTTTCAAATTGTTTCAATGTGTATATTGCACACTTGCTATATTTTCTCATTTTATTCTCCCTTTAAGTTCTCTTACTTCTTTTGCAAGAAACGAAATCTCTTGTCCTTGTTTCACAACAATTCTGCTTAAACTTGAAATTATTTCGTTTTGTGCCTCAAACATTCTTGTAATTCTTTCAATTTGTTCTTCCATAGTTCCTCCTAGAACCTGATTGTTTTATTTTTCTTTGCGATGTCAATTCTATCACAAACTTGTTTCATATCTCGCAAGATGTTTTTGTCGCATCCACCCATATTGCTTAAGTGGCAAGCAATTACAAGTTTTGGTCTATTTTTAAGGCTTTTGAAATACTCAACTGCATCTTCAAGTGAATTGTGATATTTTACATTGTTGGCTATATGAAGTTCGTCTAACGCTTTCTCGTCTACAAGTTTGTCAATAGTAAACTTGTCATAGTTAATCTCATATAACCAATAGTCAACCCCTTGAACTTTTGGCATTTTAATAAAGTCTGTTGCATATACCATTCTCTTGTTCTCATACTTGTCGTAGATTACTGCACCATAGTTTATTGCATTGTGAAGGACTGCGAACGGTGTTATCTCCCATTGCCCTATCTCAATCTTTTTTCTTGGCACTATCGTCTTGTAAGATATACATTCAACCCCAGACCTTTCAAAGTCTTCAAGGCTCATTGAGTGGTCGTTATGCTCGTGCGACACGAATACGAAGTCTAAATTCTTAAAAGTGTCAAATTCTTCTGCACCTGTTATGTCTTTCATTTTTAAGCCACAATCAAGCACACAAAATTTTCCATTGTTAGATTTAAGAATATAACTATTCCCTTTTGAGCCTGTGCCAAGTGTTGTAAGATACATAAACACCTCCTAGCAATAAACCTGAATTGTCTTCTTCTCTTTGTCGTATGAGTTTGGAACTGCTCTATATTTATCTTTATGATTTATAAACTCTGCGTATGTGATTTCTTTTGTGCCATTGTCAAGCCCTTCAACAACCATTTCTGTCTTGTTAGTGGTCTTTTTAGGAATTGGCTTGATTTCCACATTATCTTCAATTTCAACATTTGGGTCAAGGTCTGCGTCATTGTAGTAGCCACCCATATCACTATTAAGTACTTCAAACTTTGTTTTGTCATCACTTGTGTTTACATACTTCTTTGCAAGTCTAGCGATAACCGTTTTTCTAGCCATTTCAACAGGGAAATTGTCGTGAACCGTTCCACTACTACTACCTTGTGCCCAAGACCTTTTAATTTCTTTCATTGTCATAATGTCACTGTCGTCAACTGTGCCGTCTTCTCTAACTGCAACTGCATAAGCACCAACAATTTTTTTGTCGTCAAACTTTGTAAAGTCTGGTTTGTGTCTAATAATTTTTGAACCGTCTTGTCTTGTGTCGATTTCTATGCTTTCGCCTTCATAGATAACATTTGAGTTGATTTTGATGCCTGCGTAAGACATTGCCTCTTTTTGTCTGCCAAAATAACTTTCGTGCAAAGTAAGTGTGTTTCCTCTAACGATTGGGTAGCATTGTTTCTTCGCTACATTAAGACCTTTTGATACATAATGTTGCACTGCTTCTGTAATGCTTTCTTTTGTGCAAACTTCAAGTGCTGGTCTTCCATTTTTGTCTACGGTTTGCAATGTTGCCAAGTAAAGACTTTTGATTGCGTCATTTACATCATAGTTTGGTGGCAACACAACATCTCCATTTTTTCTCAAGTAAGATTGTGCTAATGCTACAAGTCCTTCTTGTGTTCTCAGTGCAACTTTGTTACCTGTTTCTTCAACTTGCACGAGTTCTTGTTTTTCTTCTTCCTTTTTAACTTCTTTTACTTCGTCTGCCATTTTTATTCTCCTTTTAATATCTTTTCAATTTTTGGAACGAAATCTCTTAAAAGTTCGTTAAACTTTTCGAGTTTGTCAACTTCTGGCATCTCATCTCCAAACATTTCTGCAAGAGATTTAGCCATTCTAATTCCCCAATAAGCATAAACTTCTTCAATGCTTGCATTTTGGGGTTCTTCGGATTTTGCTATAAACTCTGCCCATTTTTCCAACAAGTCCACTTTACACCTCCTTTTTATAAATATCTTCAACCTTTACAACACCTTCAAGTTTTCTGCCTTTCTCTGCATAAAGTTTTATGATTTGTCTTCCTGCACTATCGAAAGGAAGGGTGTTTGCTTCTTGATTGTCGCTAAATATTGTTATGTTAGTGCCAAAGTAGTCTTGTAATGTCTTAACAACTTCAAGGTTTGCCTTGTTTCTTTCTCCCATTGAGAGTGATGAGTAGACTTTGCCATTATACATACATACGCAATCTTCTTCAATGCCACCCTCTCCACCTTTGTAGGTTTCGTTGTATAAAGCCCAAGACACACCATTTGAGAAGTGAGAGTTTACGGTTTCTACAACAATGTCTGTTTGTTCTTTAACATAACTTTCAAGTTCTCTTTCTTGTTGCTCAATTTTCATAATTGCATCTGCTCTGTCAAGGTTGTCTTCTTTCCATTCTTTTATACTTGCATTGTTTTTCTCAATATAGTCCTTATCTCTTAATTTCATTTGCAAGCCCGAAATTTCGTCTTTAAGGGCTGAAATTGTTTCTATCGATAAATCTGTCAACTCTTTGTCTTTTGCCTGTTCTATGGTGCTTTTTGCCAAAATTATGGCACTATCTAACTCTTTTATGCGTTCATTATCTTTGAAATTGTCAAGTTTGTCTTTTATTTCTTTGAAAATCTTTTCTTCTTTAGCGTGTTGCTCTCTAATGCCTTGTATCTTGTCTTGCACTGCCTTAATTTTCAAATCTACCGTGTTGTTGTTTTCTTCAATTTCTTCGTTAGATTGTTCAATTTGCTCTTTTTTGAGTTTGTTGTGGCAAACAGGACATTCTGCATTATCTTCAATTTTGGTCTTATACTCTTTTTCAAACTCTCCAATTTTGTCTAGTTCTACACTATATTGAAATTTAAGATTTTGTGCCATATTGTAATGTTCTTGCATTTGTTGTCGCAATAATGTCTTTTCTTGCAAGTCGTCTGTTTCTAGGTTTACTTTTTCTTTTGTAAGTGCAAAGATTTGTTCTTGCAAGTCTTCAATCTGTTTACTTTGTTTCTCTTTCTGTGTGGATGCGATTAAGTCTGCATACTTCTCTTGTTTCTCTTTAAGTTCTTTCTCTATAAAGTTAAAGTCTGTTTTAAGAAGTTCGTTGTTCTCTTTTGTCTTCTGCTCTATGAGAATGTTGCATTTTTCTTGCCCCTCTTTAATCACTCTTTTCTCTTTTGTAAGCATTGATTTAATGTCGCTTGTCGCATAACCCTTAAAGATATAATCTTCAATGTGTTTATATTGTGGCTTTTTAATGATTGTTTCAACTGCCCCCTTTACTCCACACATATCAAACAAGATTTTTCGCCTGTCAGTCCACTTAAACTTTGTTGTGTCTGTGTTAAAGTATTCTTTATCTGTAAGTATTTGTAAGTTTTCAAAAACACCATTTGTCAACAAACTTGCTATTTTCTCTTTGTAGTCCTTTTCCTTAAACTCCATTCCGTCAATTTGGTATTTTCCTTCGTTAGTGGTCTTGTTGAGTTTTCCTGTATCCTTGTTGAGAAGGTATTTACCTTTGCTTTCTCTTGTAAGGTTATAGTCCACTCCATTTACACTAATTGTTGCACTAACAGAAGTAATAAGGTTTGGGATTTCCTTGTTGTCAAGTTTTGGTAAAACATCTGCGACATTTTGACAGAGTATCCACTCAAAAGCATTTTTGATTGTAGATTTGCCAGAGCCGTTTTCTGCATAAAACTCTGTTTCTTCTTCAAAGTCAAAACTTGCACTTGCTATACCCTTAAAGTTGTTGATTTCAATGTGCTTTAAGATAACTTTGTTCATTGTGTCCTCCTTATTTTTGTTCTGTAAATAGATAGTCGAAAAGTTCTATTGTTCGTTTTTCTTGTGGTATCAAGGTGTAGAATATTCCAAGCATTTCGTATATATCAAAAGTTGCATTTTCAATTTTGCTTGCTGTTGTTTGATATGGTTTACCAATCAACCTTGAAATATACCCTACTGAAAATCTTTCTTTTGGTGAAGACCTTTTACCAAATTTTCTTTTTTCAATTTCAATTTGTAGTCCTGTCATTTTGTTACTCCTTTATCATTTTTCAATATAGATTTCACACTTTCTTTCATCTAAATATCTTTTAAGTGTTTTTTCTAGTGCTTGCAATTTTTCAATACTTTTGCTTTCACAAGTATATTTTACATCATCTGTTTCTCTGTCTTTCAATATGAGTTTTGGAATTTTTGTTCTTTTCATATAACTATCCTTTTAACCACCTTCATTTTGAGGTAATGCAACATACCAAACGATTTTCCAATGATATGGGTCTGTTGTTGTATTCTTTGTCTGTTCTATAACATAAGCAACATTTTTGTCTATGCTAAAATAATCCATTTTGTATTCATTTTTGCCAACCTTAAATACAATACCTATTTCTTGTTGACCTTGATATTCATTGTCATATGTTGTTTGAACTGAAAAGTAACCTTCTGCACTATAAAGCAACTCGTTTGTATATAAATTCACAAAAGTCATTTTTCTATACACATTAAATTTGTCTGCATCTTTTTGTATATTCCAAGTTACAGTTTCTGCTTGACTGCAACCACCAAGCAATAAACCGAAAACCATTACAAAAGCGAATAACAATATAAAAATTTTCTTTTTCATTTCTATTCTCCTTTATCTTCTCATAACAAGTTCGACATTATCTAAAATGTCAAAGATTTTTCTATATTCTTCGTTTGTTTCTTCAAATGTATTAGGGTCAACCTCTTTTCCATACACACCAACACCCTCAAAGCAAAAGTCAGCATATACGGAGTTTGCACTATGTCTGTCTAAAACTCTTACACATTTAGAGCCACGAAAATCTCTAACTTTAATAATATCGCCTTTTTCAATGTCAAATGCTATAATCTTCATAGTTCATCTTCCTCCATAAGTTCAAAGTCAATGTCGTTCAGTTCAACCTCTTTCTTGCCTGTCAAAAGCCAACTGTTGTCAATAGAATTATTGTCGTAAAGTTTTTTCTTTCTAAATTTATTCCAACTTATCATTCTTTTACCTCCTCAACATATTTTTTGATTTGCTCGTCAGTCAAGTAAAATGCCTTAAACTTATTTTCTGTCATATCGCCAGCACAACGAATAATTGCACTACCAACCCCGTCAAGTTCAAACGCCTTTTTGTTGTCAAAGATTGTTCTACTATCTGCGATTGAAATTGTCTTAAATGCAATTCTTGTAGGACAATTTGCCTTAATCAAACTCGTGCAAACTTTCACAAGTGGGTTTTGTGTTGCCAAAATTAGTGAAATGTTTACTGCTCTGCCAAGTTGTGCGATATGTTGTATTGCTTGTTCTATATAGTTTTTTATGCCAGAAAGCATAAGGTCGGCAAGTTCGTCAATAATAACCACAATGTGTGGGAAGTCGTCAATGTCTGCCTTTGTCTTTCCTTTCTTTTCAAGCAATCTATATCTTTGTTCCATTTTTGTTCCAATGTTTCTTAACATTTCAAGGGCTTTGCAAGGGTCTTCTTTCTCAACCTTTTTAATGTGTGGTAGCCCCTTCCAAATTGCCAATGTTCTTTTTAAGTCAATTATATAAAATTGCACTTGCTCTTTTGTGTTCTGTTTTGAAAGCCCCCAAATGATATTGTTGATAACATTTGTTTTTCCCATACCTGTTGAGCCTGCAATCAGTGTGTGGACTGCCTTTCTTAAATCAAACTCAATGTTTTCTCCGTAATTGTTTACACCAATAGCGACAGACAGCCTGTTTTTTGTGCTTGCACTATCAGTGTTAGATATGGTCTGTATCTTTTTGTTTCGTTGTAAAGCAAAGTGAAATGTTCTGCTCTGCACTTGTTCCAAGTTTGTGTGATAACAAATGTTAAGTATTTCAACAACCTTTTTCACTTTTACAATATCTGTAATGTTTGTAAGGTTAAACTCAAACTTGTCAATGTATTCGTTGCTAGTGCATAGTTGTAAAGTGCAATAAATGTTTAATGCTCTAAACACTTGCTCTATCTCTTTGCCAAACTTTTGTGCGTCCATTTGTCCCCCTTTTATAAACATATTATCAAATTTTTGAATAAAAGTCAACCGATTTTCAATATTTTTTTAATTAGTTTCAACTTTTTTCTTGTTTGCATTGTAATATTCCTTTGCTTTTGCAAGTCGTTCTTCTCTGTGTTTATAGTAATATTTTAATGCTCTGCCCTTTGATTGTTCGTTCAATTTTTCTCTGTTCTTTGCTCTATACCCTTTTTGTTGCGAATACATCTCCTCCTTATGAGATTTGTGGTATGTTTCGCAATGTTCTTTTGCTCTGTCGGGGTGGTCTTTATTCCATTTTGTTGCCTTTGCGATAAGTTCTTCCCTATGAGCCAAATAATATTTTCTTCTATATTCTTTTCTGTCTGTTGCCATTTTTTACTCCTTATATATTTTGTATTATAGGTCTGTTTGCACTATCGTAGATTGATATTGTGCCGTTTCGGTTAAAGTGTATCTCAACTCTTGTTTTCGCATAAATTCGGTTTCTTTCCCCTTTGATAGTGGTTATAATGTAATAGTCAAAATCTCCGTTGTTGATTGTGTAAAGTCGTTTGAGCCACTTGCCAAGTTTAAGGTGCGATGAAAAACTATCACTCTCAATAACTACAAGCGATTTCTTGTCTGTAATTCTTAAATAATATTCTAAAAAGTTCTTCATAATTACCCCCAAACCTTTTTGCCAAGAGTTGCCTTTTTGCCTTCAAAATACACTCTTTCAAGTTTCTCTGCCGTTTTGTTTACTTTGTAGTATTTAACATTAAACACAACGCACCCTTGTATCATTGAAGATTTGATAAACATTTCCCCGTTGTCATTTTGGTAGATTTCATTGTGGTCGTCAAGGTTATATTCAGTAATATCAAAAGATTTCGTGCAAAGTTCATTGTCGTCAAGCCATACCAAAGTTCTGTTAGTTTGGAAACAAAAAATACCATTGATATGTTTGATTTCAGTTTCAATGTATGCAATTTTGTCTTCTCTTTTACACTTTGTATAAAGTTTCAGTTCAGCCATTTCATTTTCAAGGCGTTCAACTCTTTCTGTAAGTTCTTTAATTTTCTTCGTATTAAACATACTAACCCCCTATAACCCAATCGATAGCATTATCCATAATGCTTTCCCAATCGGCATTGTTTGTTTCGTCATACCTTTCAATGATTTCTTCTGCATTTTCAACTGCTTTGTCATATTGCTCTTGCGTCAAATCTTCATATTCAAGTTTCTCGTCAAGCCTATACTGCAAATCTTCTGCTTGATAGTGTTTCAATACTTTTCTATAAATTTGGTATTCATCTTCCGTAAAGTCAGTTTCTTTCAAAATTTCGTCTAAATTTTTCATTATTGTTCTCCTTTTATTCTCCCAATTTATACTTTTTTGCCAATTCATTTGCGAACCCATCTCTCTTTTCTTTTGTTGAAAAGTAATATGTGTAATAGAAAGGTTTGCCTGTGTCAATGTGCTTTTTTGGTATGTTAAAAGCCGTGATTTCTGAAATATATTTATACTTTGCACGAGAGTTCAAGTGTGTATCAACAACTCCATAAGCATATTTAATTTTCTTTTCCATATTTTTCTTTCTCCTTTTTATAAAATTCGTCAATATAAATCATTTTATTCTACCCCCTCGTTTTGCATTTTGTAGATAGACATATACCACTCTTTGCAATCAGCGTCTTGCCACTCATTGTTGTAAAACTCGTCAAAACATACAGGCGTGTCGCCTTCATCGTGTGTTCCATAAAAACTATCTAAATATATGTCGTTGTAGATTTCATAACACAAATCTGCGTCAATTTCTCGTTGTAGATAGTCAATCGTGCTTGAAACCTTTTTAATCTTGTAGTCCGTTTCGTCTTCAACTTTATAAAGTGCATAAAGCAATTTTTCTTTTGCTTTGGTTGTCAACTTATCAATTTGTCTTTCAGTCAAAAGCATATTCATATTACACCTCCTTATAACCTAAATCATTAAACAAAACCTCGTTTACAAGTTTGTCAATTTCTTCTGCACTCATAGTTCCACACTCACTAATTTCGCTAGCAATATATTCGTTGTTGTCTTCGTCAATAACATAAATAAGTAATGTGTCTTCGTCTGCACTAAAAGTCCAATACCAATCTTTAATTTCCATACTGCCCCCTAATTTGCAAAAACCATATTTACCACTTGTTGTTTCTCGTATGGTTTTATAAATCTATCTATAAAATTGTTTTTGTCTTCTTTTGTTTCAAAAAGTAGTGTTCTTTCCACAATACTATAATCGGCATAAGGTCTATTTTGGTTGTATCTCTTTGATAGTGCGTTTGCTTTTGGCTTTTCTAAAAACCCATATTCTTTTGTGTCCCACCAATCATTTAAGTCCACATATTTTCCACCCTTGCCAATCAGTGAATAAAAGCCGTCTTGTTTCATTTCTTTAATAAAATAGTATGTTATCTTTTCCATAATTCCCCCTTATTCAAAAATCTCTAAGATTTGATATATAACTGCGTCATTTTCGCCGTCTTCAAAGTGTGTTCCAAACCAATCTTCCAAAATGTGTTTCACACTAAAAAATTTCTTTTCGTCAAATTCATAAATCATATTTTTACTCCCCCTCAAACTTATCAAAATCGTTCAAATCTTCATAGTATTTGTCTATATCAATACCCAAGTAGTCAAGCAAATTATGATATGCAAGTGCATACAAACTATCAATTTTGTCACTAACAAAAGTTTCATACATATGTATATCATACAAAGCACTGCAATTTTCACAAATAGAAATCAGTTTATCCAAAATTTCGTCATAGCCGTCTGCCACATTTTCCTTAATGTATCTTATTGCTACATTTTGTCCTATTCTATCATTTTTAATAATTTCGTTGTATAATTTTTCACTTATTTTCATTTTGCCCCCCTATTCGTATTGTTCCAAAATTTCCATAATAATTTCTCTTGTATCCCAATCTCTGCTTTTTTCTGCACTATCAAGCAAGTCGTCCAATTCTCCCTTGTGTTCGTAGTCAAAGTCCACATCTCTACCCAAATGCAGTTCAAGTTTTGTTTTTAATCGGTCAATCTCTGCATAGTCAGTGCAATCAGTTGTAAAGTTGCCAAAAAAATACCCTTGTGAAATCTGTTGTGCGATAAATTCCAAGTCGCTGTCGCTAACATCTTCTCCCTCGCACTCAATTTTCAATTCCCAATCAATGTCTTTATATTTCATTTTCTTTTACCTCCATTTTTTAGTGTGTTGCGTTCCAATTATCAATAGCCCAAACATTGCCCGTGCTATATACACTATGTCTTGCTCTTTCATAAGGACTTTCGTGGTATCTTTTTTCCTCGTCAAAGTTTTCGTCCACCCAAGCCGAAAAATCTGCGTATTTTTCAAAGTTGTTTTGAAAGTTCTTTTTCATTTCGTCCCAAGAATATGTTTCTCCCGTCTTTTTGTTCGTATAACGATATGATACAATCATAATTTACCTCCTAATATAAATCTCTATTTGTGTCGACCTCGTCCATAAGTGCGACAATGTTTCCCAAGTCCAAGTTAGTAAACTCCCCAAGTGCATAAATAATGTCAACAAGTTTGTCGTATGCCTTATACCAAGTTTTGCCACCAATTTTTGTAATTTCTTTGCCATTTACTTTATTTAATAATTCGTGTAGTGTCATTTTACACCTCCCCCAAGTCAAGTTGTATTTTGACCCTTTTTTCAATTTCTGCCAAGTCGTAGTCGTCAAGTGTTGTTTCAATATCTAAAATATCGTCTTTATTTAAGTTCACAATTTGCTCTGCCAAAGCCACATTGATTTTGTCGTTCATTTTGAAAACATAGTGTGTTGGTAGTGCCTTTTTCTTTTTCGTTGTTAAAGGTATAGCCGTGATTACACTGCTAAACTTATTTGCCTTATTATTTGATATAACAACATAAGGTCGTGTGTTGTTTTGTGTTCTACCTTTCGCATTTGTGTTTGTAGCCCAAATTATGTCCCCTCGCATTATTTCAAGTTCTTTCTTTTCCACTTATGCCACCTCCATTTCCTTTATTGTTATCGTTAGTGCGTCAAAGTTAAAACTATCATAAGCATAAAAATACATTTCCTCGTTTTCAATCGTGCTATCTAAACTGCCGTTGTCAATGTCAGTTTGTATGTCCTTGACAAAGTGATTTGCCCCGTCAATTATTTCTTGTTTGTATTGTTTTGCTTTTTCAAGTGTGCCAAACACCCTAACTTTTGTGTCAACTTGTCCGTCATATTCGTCAACCATTTCTACCACATAAACTTTCATAATTTACCTCCTATTTCTCGTATTGATAAAATATCAACATAATTCTTGTGATTGTTGTTAAAAATCTCTTTTGCTTGCTCTTTGTCAGTTGCTTTCACAATTTCACTCTTATATCGTGTTTCAAAGAGTTCGTGTAAATCAGCCATTTCAAAATAGCCAAGTTTTTTCTCGTATATGTATCTATAAACAAAATCGTATGCCTTAATCATTTTCTTGCCCTCCTACTTTATATACCCATTTTTTTGTTGCCACTCAATAATAGGAAAGTCCAAATTGTTGTAAAGGGTTGCGACAATATTTATCTTGCTATCGTCAATAAAATCTTGCAAACAATCATATTCACTCTTGTTGTATTGCTTTGAAAACTTTGTTGTTAAATACCACTCATAAATCTCTTTGCAAGTGTCCCAAACCAAATCAGTTTCTTGTCTTTTGCACCTCCCCAACAAATCTCGCAATAAATCATATACCACAAAAATATTGTAATAATCGTGTTCGTCAAAAACTTTATCTCTTTTGTTAAACATTTTTCACCTCCTCCCTAAAATCTCGTTTTCAACTCGTTAATAATCGTGTTGTATGTTGCACCCGTTTCGTCCTCACTATACAAATAATCGTATATATCTTTTGCAGTTTTCTTGTTTTTAAGTGCCTTAATAGTTTCTTTGTAGTTTTTGTTTTTATCGTCAAACTCCAAGTCCCACCAATCCATATAGTCAATAATCATTTTTGCCAACTCTTTGTCAGTCATTTTACACCTCTTCATTTTTCCACTCGTTGCTATTGATAAATGCAATAAAGTCGTTTCTAACTTTGATATACTCGTTTCTCAACTCACTATAATTGATAAAGTTATCAATGTTATTTTTTATAACAATATGTCTTGCACTGCGACCACTATAAAATGTTTCCACTCCAAAATCAGTGTCAAAACTCCTCAAAAAGTCGTCAGCATAAAGCCAATAAGTTTCTTCGTCAATTTCCGTGTCAATGTCCCACAACACTCTATAATCGTCCAACTCAATTTCATTTTCATAATATCTAAAATGCTCGTTGTCAAGTGTATCATAAAACAAGTTTATAATCTTGTTATAAGTTCGTTTTTTCAAACCACTATCGTAGTAGTCTTTCAATTCTCTAAAAGTGTCCTCGTCAACGCACAATTCAACTTTGCGACCTCCGTTTGCCACTCTTATATAATTATCGTATATGTATTTTGCCAATTCTCTTTCCTCATAATTCAAGCAATCTGCTTTCATAAATACCTCCCTATTTTTACCCTTATATTATATCACACTTTCACTCAAAAGTCAAGTGTTTTTTTACAAATAATTTTAACCAACCACTTTCATTTGTCTAACATTTTTCAAAAACTTTTTGTCTAACATAAGGTCGTGTTGTTTTCTAAATGCTCCCAAAATATCGTTGCCAAAATCAATCGTTTTGTTTGTGCCGTCAATAAACTCTATGTAAACACTATACATTTTACACCTCCCCAATATAATATTTTATCTCTTGTAAACACTCTGTCAAACCTTTGTGTAGTCCATAGTAATAGTCAAAAGTCCTCGTGTTGTTGTATTCTACCTCGTCCATAACTCTTTCAGCATATTTTCTTTCAGTTTCAATATTGTCAATAATTGTCCTTACATTTTCTATCGTTAGTTTGTTTGTGTCAATCTTCATTTTACACCTCCACTTTATTTTTAATGATAATACATTGTGAATTGCTTTTGTCCCACTCCACCAAAAAATACTTTTGCAATACCGACAAAACAATATCTTTTTGCTCCTCAGTCAAAAAATGTGCTATATAATTTATATTATTATCAAACTTTTGCTTGTTTACTCCCCAAGTAAAATATTTTAGCCAAATGCCGTTTGTATCAGCACCAAACTTGTTGTCAATATCAGCCCAAGTGCAAGTCGCACAATCGTTTGTTGCTTTCGTTAGTGCATAACCTAACTTTGCTTTTTCCTCACACTCTTTAATTGCTTTGTTTACTATGTATCTTGTCATTTTAAGTTTCCTCCCTTTAATCAGTTGTTGCATAAAAATATGCAAGTTGCTCGTTTTTCAAGTTTTCACAACAATATAAGTCAAGTTTTTCCCACAAGTCGTTGTAAAGTTTTGCCAAACTCTTGTTTGTGTCAAAATGCTCCCATATTTTCCAATTTAGCACCATAACAAGTTCGGTCAAAATCTTGTAGTCGTCTTTATGCTCTTTAATTGCTCTTTCGTATGTATCAATAATTGCACTTGCTCCAAAACTTTCAGCAATGCCAAAGTCCATATAATAAGTTGTCAAAGGTTTATAGCCCGTTTGCTCCTCAATTTTCCAATCTTTCATTTTATTTACCTCCCTATATCTCAATCTCGTTGAAAATTGCTCTTGCAAAGTTGTCAAGTGTTTTGTCTTGCAATTTTCTAAAAACTCTCAATAAATCGTTTGTTGTCAAATAGTTGTTGCAAGCATAATAGTTAGAAGGGTATTCTACCACTATCACACTATATGTATTATCAACACAATTATAATCGTTTTCGTGCGACCAAAAATCAATATCAACATAGTTCCTATATTGTCTTTCAGTCATTTTTACACACTCTATATTATATTTACCTATTCTTTTGTTTAATTCTTTTGCTAAAACTTTTGTTGCTTTTACTTGCATTTTTTTATACCTCCATATTTATTTTACACTTATATTATAACACAAACAATCTCGTTTGTCAAGTGTTTTTTCAAAAAAGTTTTAATTTTTTATGTATGTTGCGAAAACTCGCAAAAAGTCTTTTTTATTAGCAATCAAGTTTATTGCTTGCATAAGCAAGTCAAAAGTCCCGTATCTTATAATTGTTTTATTGTTTATTATGTTTTTGATTGTTATTTTCAACATTGTCAACACCTCCAAACAATTTGCAAAAATCTTTGTCAATCTTTGTATCATTTGCAATTCTTTGATAAATAAAGTCAAACATAGTTTAGCCCTCCAAAACTTTAATCTCGTTTGTTGTTTTGTCAAAATAGCAATTTTGTTGCAAGTCAAGTTGTATATATCTCAATTCAGCCAAACATTGCCACCTACCTATTGCAAAATCACTATATACTTTTTTTGTTAGTTTTCTCACATTGTCAAAAAAGTTGTCAAGTGTTTTAATTTGCATAAGTTTGTCAATTTTTGCAATATCACTTTTATAGTATATGCAATTATCATAAAGTGCATAGTTGTTAAAAAATCTTTTGATATAGTCCGTTTTGTAGTTGTCAATAAAACTCTTTGTCATATTGTCAATCTTTCTCATTTTATACCTCCCAAAATTATATAATAATATCTTTAATATTATACTCGTATGTATAGCCGTTTGCGAAAACTTGTCGCATTTTTAAGTTGTTGTTAAGATAATCAATAGTCGTTTTATAGCCGTTTTGTGCTTTTGAAAATAGACAGCAAGCCACTTGCCTATATATTTCCTCATTGTTAGTGCTTTCAATAGTATTGACTAGTTGTCCGTTTTTGTAGATATTCAAACACATTTGCATTTTTCAGCCCTCCCTTATTTGTTATAATTTGCGACAATATAGTTAGCAAAATCTTTTTGCAATTTTTTCAATTTTTTGTCCCTCTCTTGCCAAGTCAAGTTGTAGTTGTTATTTATCTCTTTTGCTTTTTTCTCGTATTTTTCAAGCCCGTTTAATCTTTTGCCCGTCATATCTCTATAACCCGTGCAAATAACAACCTCGTTGCCGTTTTTGTCACAGATAGAGTAAGCCGTCCAATTCCAGCCGTAAACACCCCTAGCATAGCCAAGTTCTTTTGCCCCTCGCAAAATGTATTGAAACTCACAATAGCCACCTCGCACAATATAGTTATAACTATATTGCAAGTCCTTTTTAGTTATCTTAAACATAATTTCCTCCCATAGATAAATTATTGACTAGTCAAAAATGATAAAGTCAAGTTTATTGTTTGCCGTGTGATAGACAAAATGCTTTTGTCCGTTTTCCTCGTATGTATAGCCACATGAAAAAGTGCTAGTATTATAGCCCAAAATACGATAACCAAGCCCGTTTTTCTCCCTCATTTCCTCCAAAATAGACCTTTCAGCCCTATATTTATAGACGCTTGCATTTTGATAAGCATAGTCCAAGTTGTAGATATTGCTATTATAATATTTTTGTAAAATTGCTTTTTCTTTTTTCGTGTTTTGTGTTTTCATTTTTTCCCTCACTTTTATTTTACACTTACATTATAACATATTTTTTTTATTTTGTCAAGTGTTTTTTTAATTTTTTTTGAAAACTTTTTTACTATGTATTTTGTAAAATGTTTTTGCTTTTTGTCTTTTTCATTTTACACTCACATTATATCACAAAATAATTTTTTTGTCAAGTGTTTTTTATAACTTTTTTTATTTTTTTTATTTTGTTTTTGTTGTGTTGTGTTTTTGCTTTTTTCATTTTACACTTGCATTATAACATATTTTTTTGTGTTTGTCAAGTATTTTTTTTAATTTTTTTTGTTTTTTTTTATTTTTTTGTTTTTGCCGTTGTTGTCTTATTATGTTATTATATTATAATCGCAGTTATAACATAAAATCGCAGTTATGAATATTT
>AUXO014129811.1_pt1 | contig 17427 bp, 20 predicted proteins | sample 768731 | NCBI WGS metagenome assembly AUXO01 (sample SAMN02715735, study PRJNA202380) | gut metagenome | biome: sheep rumen | host: Ovis aries | place: New Zealand: Palmerston North
TACTGTAATAGTTTAAACGGAGGCAAAGGTACATCTTTATGTTGATATCACCTTACGTTCATGTGGTGGGTTACAGATTCCGACCAGTAGTCGATGAATGATGTGTGATGGATGATGTATGATGTGTCCGGGGTGATGCAAGGGCTACCCAGTCTGCCGCAGCGCAGGAACAATTTCCATATCACAGCCTTGAATGCAGCCTGCACATCATACTGCCATCACACTCCTTTAACTTCTTTAAATTCTTAACTTCTTTAACTTCTTAAAAAAGTATGATTAAAGTAAAATGGCGCACTGTCCTGAAGGTGCTGAAATTTGTAGGAACCGTGATAACCACAGTAGCCGGTACACTGGCTGTTCAAAGTTGTATGTAAATCGTGTTTAGAATATGAAACCGTTGAAATCCGTAAAACTCCTTGTGATTCACTGTACTGCTTCGAAGTGCAACCTTCCTCTCAGTGTGGAAAACCTGATTGCCTGCGGCGAGGCCAAATACGGCCAATGCAGTTACCATTATTATGTCCGCCTTAATGGCGCTATCATCCCTCTGTTGCCGGAAAGTGTCCAGGGCATGCATGCCAAGCGCTACAACCACTGTTCCCTTGGCATTGTCTATGAAGGAGGCCTTAATGAGAAAGGCAAAGCCGCTGATACGCGTACTGAAGCCCAGAAGCACGCCCTCTACGAGTTGCTGAAGGATCTCACAGAATCGTATCCCGATGCCCGCATTATCGGTCACCGCGAGTTGCCTCACGTGGCCAAGGACTGTCCCTGTTACTTCCCATCGACGGAGTATGCTGCCTTGCAGCCAGAGAACCGCCTCACCATCTAAACCGTAACCGTATGAAAAAGTACTTCCACAAACCCCGCGACGACAGGTTACCTATCACTCAAGCCGTACGCCATGACACTCCTGACGCTTTCCTCCACGTACTGGGCCTGATTTTTCGACAGCATAATTATCGAAACCATTCCACTAGTTTCCATATCTGCCCCCCATATACAGATTCTATCTGCGTCGATAGAGAAAAAAGTCTATTATCTTTCCCCATCATCGTCATCGCCCCATAATATGCTTCACTGCCGTCTTTATCTTCCTTAAAAGACAAAACGAAGCCTCGCATGGTGCTATATTCGAGAGTGCCAAAACCCTCTTAGCCTCTACCATTCCCTTCCAATAAAACCCATTTTTTCCTTTATATCTCTGGCTGTACTTCCCGAAATTACCTCCATCTAAGACATCTTTCAAGAACGACTCACCAAGTTTCTTATCTGGAGCCACCAAGATATATTGTTCTGGCAAACCTAATACCTCTTTCTCAATCCACATCACTGCTTTCGCAAACCGCAACATTCCTAAAGATTTCAATACTCCGACGATCTGATCTCGCTCTTCATCAGAGGCCGCAAAGTTCTTCAACACATAGTAATAATCCACCAAATGTCTCAACCCTATACCCTCGTCATAAAAATGGATCAGCATGTGTCCTAACAAATATACGGCATTAAACTTAGCCGTCGGCACACAAACCTCTCTCTCAGCCCCAGTCAGATGAATTTTATGCTCAAACTGCTCCTTTTTATTCAAAGATATCCAACGTTGAAGTCTTTTATTATATTTAGGGCAATAGAATTTCAGAGGCGTGACATGTACATCTACTGGCACATCATCAAACACCGGAAACTTGATATGTTTGTATGACTCTGCTGCTTCAGGGAACTGATCCTTTACAAACTTCTGAATACTTTTCTTATCAGCATCAATCCATACATCTATATCTCCAGGCATTCTCATCAAGGGCTCATGATACATTTCTGCATTCCCCTGACCCTTCAATATACAACAGCAGAATCCTGCACCTTCCAAGATATTACACAGTTCTTCAATCCTTTTGTTTAGCAATGAAGAGGCGTTTTTTATCTGCTCAACATCGCCAATCCAATGTGAAAGGACATCAATCCCAACTCTTACATCGTATTTCGTCGGGTCACATAACCCCGTTATTTTCTGTTTTTCAGCAAATTCAACCAATGCCATCCAGTCTTTCACCTTAGGCGCCTCAATAACAGGGTTCAATACAAACTGAAGCCATTCCAAGGCTTCGGTCCTTTTTTTTTCAGTTCTTTCCATTGAAAGACTCACGGGTGGCCTGCCCCTCTTCACTAATTCCTTCCCTCTTGAAAACTTTAAAAATCGTCATGAAGAAAATTTTAACATCCAACCAGAAAGTCAAATGGTCCACATAATACACATCGTATTCAAACTGTTTCGTAAAGGATATAGTATTACGCCCGTTCACCTGTGCCCATCCACTAATTCCTGGACGAACTTCATGGCGACGCATCTGTTCTGGTGTGTAGAGGGGTAAATATTTAACCAAGAGGGGTCTCGGACCAATAAAAGCCATATCACCCTTCAATATATTAATTATTTGTGGAAGTTCATCAATCGAAAGACTACGCACGAATTTTCCTACCCGAGTCAAACGTTGGGAGTCTGGTAGAAGATTTCCATTAATATCCCGTTCATCACTCATAGTCTTGAACTTGATAACCTTATATATTTTACCATTTTTACCAGGTCGTTCTTGCAAAAAAAATGCGCCAGTTCCCTTATTTGCGAAATGAAGGAATAACCACACTAACAATATCAGCCAACCAACCAGTACAAGTGCCAATAGAGCCCCCAATACACTCAAACAACGTTTAACAAAATGTTTATACATAACTATAAAGAAATTGTCTTTGCTTTACTCCAATCAAAATTGCATTCTCCGATACTGGTAAATTTAAAATCTTCCATAACTTTTTCAAGTTTGCCATAGCCATTGCCATTACCTACATTGCTTTTTATATAACGCGTCAACCGTTTTATTAGAGTTCCTGATTCGTTAAAATACTCCTCATACTCCTTACGACTTTTCATCCTAATTTTTTGACTTATAAGGTCATTAAGGTGAAAATAACATATATTATAGTCTTTGTTTCTTATTATGTTTTTTACAATACAATATGGTAAAATTCGGAAGTAGCCCCCACCTGAGTATGCCATTTTTTTTCCAAAAAAAGAAGTCATGCTAATAGGATACTCTTTTATTGAAACCCCATTATTCTTAATGATGCAAGGTGTGTCTTGTGGAAATAAAGGAAAGCCACCGATGTCCCTTGAAGCTGGGAAAATAGATGAGTCATTTTCTATTCCACATTCTACCAAGACATCTAAAGCCCATTTATTATCCGACATGATAGAAAAAGCCGGTGCTCTATAAGAGACGACCTTTCTTCCCGATACATCCTCTAATGCTTTTATTGCATCCAAAGTATCTTTCATTAGAGTTTTCATATCCATTTTATTAAGCCATATATGTTCATTGGAATGACATCCTATTTCGTGACCTTTATCAGCTATGAGTCTTATTACATCCGGTCTTTCAATTGCAAGTTTACCTAGACAAAAAAAGGTAGCTTTAATTCTATTCTTTTCCAAACCTTCTAACAACTTATTAAAGGTTTCATCATATTGACGGTACTTAAAATCCCTTCCACCATATAGGATTCTTTCTAAATACCATTCTTCCGTGTCAAAAGTCAGAATATTCATATAATTATCTAAATTATCTAAATTAATTCTCTCTCCATTATATACTTAAGCAAAAATACATCACGATATGTTTTACTTACTTGCTTTATTACCCGCCAAAGCGTGACTTGGCCATACTCATCTTCAGAATAATTTAAACCAAGCCGCCTAAGTAATCTATAGGTAAAACTTAACCTTTTCTGTTCCATTATGCCGCTCTCCTTTCTCCACTCCAAGCGGCATTAGGGCTAAGCGGTAGTAAACTCTCAACTCTACCCTCTAAACTCTGAACTAAGAACTTGCCCCCCCATTTCAGGCCGACGAGGTATTTCTCGAACAACTTTTGCGGGTCTACCAGTTGCTACAGTCCAAGCAGGTATATCTTTAGTTACAAGCGAACCTGCTCCTACAATAGCGCCTTCTCCGATAGTAACTCCAGGCAAAACGAAAGATTCCATACCAATTAGGCAACCTTTTTTAAGGACAATGGGCTTGATTGTATAGTCCAATTTCATATAATCTGAGCCAACAAAGTAGTCAGTGAAATCACGTTGATGGCAGAGCAGTCTCGTTCCGCCTGCAATACTTACACTATCTTCAAGTGTAATCATATCGGAATGTCCGGTGTCAATCCTAACATTATCCCCAATAAAACAACCTTTTCCAACATGACAACCCACTTTTTTCAGCACCCACGGTCTTACCCTACGAGGTAGAAAGGGAGATAATAACCATGAATTCATAACAAACTTTATCAAGAAACTGTCATGATATGTTTTGTATATTCGCTTCAGGACGTCCCATAGTGACACATGTCCATAAGCCTTTTCTGAATAATTAAATCCTAATCCACGTAAAATACGAAACGTTAAACTTAGTTCTTTCTTTTCATCTACCATATCAGTAATTCTCCATTTGTTTAATCATTGTTAAGTATGCCTTTTGGGGCGTACAATTTTTCTCATAAAAATCACGTCCTGCTTGTCTCATACGTTGTCGTAGTCTTTCTTCATTATATATCCTATCAAAAAGCAAGATAGCACGTTCTTTGTCTGAGCCCACTGTCCAAAATCCAGCACCACTGTCTTCAATTATTTGCCCATAGTCATTATTGGGATTAATCATTGCAAACACAGGTATGCCTGCTGCCATATAAGATACAGCTTTCGAGGGGCATGTCGGAACTTTATAATTTTCATTAATAGAAACTATACCTAAATCCACTGATTTTGTTAAATTCAAATAATCAGTTTGGGGCATAAAATTCATAAACATAATATTATTCAAATGTTTCTCATTTGCTATATGCTGCAAGCGGTCTTTCTCAACTCCCTTGGCAATAATCAGAAACACAATATCAGGAGTATCAAGATAATGTTCTGCAAGGTAAACGATGTTCTCTATCCGCTGTCCCTTGCCAAGATTGCCTCCGAAAAGAGCCACGAACTTGCCGTCTAATCCCAAGCGGGGTCTCAGTGTTGGGTCTGGCTCCGATACTGGCGGTTCAATCACCCAATTATAGAGCAGCACACCCTCGCCCATCTTCATGCCAGGATATTGTTCATGAATGAATTCGATATTTCCCTGCGACATACAGCCTATTAAGTCAGCTGCCTGATAACCCGTTCTGGCTTTACGGTCAAGGAAAATATATTCAAGTCTATTGTGCAGTAGACCAATACTCCACATGCTCTGCGGATGGATATCACGGAGTATCAAATAGAACTTCGCCCCTGAGAGCCGCTTGACATATTTAACGAAGCCAGCCAACGTAATGGGTGGGGTGGGCATAATAATCCAATCGAACTTCTCCCCGATCAAATACTGCCTATAAGCTTTTTTGAAATAGAATGGCAGCGTAGCCAGAGCCACACCCTTCTTGTACATGCTACCTACACCCTGTGTCTCTTTCGAAGCAGTGCGCACAACACGCATCCCGCGCTCTTTTCCGCAGGATGATTTTCTATGATTAGCATCTGGTGCAATAATGGTCACATCGTGGCAACTATCTTGGAATTGCTTCGCAAGCGTCCCATACATACCTCCATCTTTACCTTCAACTGGAAGTCCTAATAGAACAAATAGTATCTTCATTTTTTATATCACTTACTGGAATATTTACTGTTTTACCATCAATACCACTCAGTGCCCTTCCTGTATATACGATGATTTTACTATTTTCTTCGTAGTACGGAAAGCGTATGCTGCCAAATTGGAAATATATAATGTGCCAAAAATCCTTCTTGTGTCTCGCGATTTCTTGCCAACTATGCCCATCCTCACTATACCAGAGGTGAGACCATTTGTCTTTGTTTATCTTAGACGGTTCGACCGTTGTGGATATCAACATCTTATTACCAAACTGCACAGCATAGATGCCAGAGCCTTGGATCTGTTTTATATTTCTTATCTTACCTGTCTTACGGTCGATGCTTCGGATGTAGTTCTGTTCATACTGGGAATCTGTGGCAAAGATAATCTCATCCTTCGTAAACAGTGGCACACAAACACGATTTTGCTGAGAACCCTCATATTCACGCATAAAAGTCTTAAAGCCATCTTCTGTGTAACCGAAGATGCATGCCTTGTCGTCATCGCCCGTTGCCACCCACAATCGGCCAGTATAGGGGTCATTGAAAATACCATGAATATGATTTATCTCGCCATCCTCAAATGTATGCGCGACACTCCAATTCTCCCCGTCGTCTTTCGACTGAAAGATCCTCATCGTTTTCCTGTCTGGATTATAACAGTACTCCCCATAATATATAGTTCCATCCCCCCCTTGGCAAAGATTCATTGGGCGCGAGCCTTTTTCTATATTACAACACTTCTCAAAGAACCCACTAGTAGAATTATACTTAAAAATAGCCTTCTTTGCAATACACATCCAACTATCATTTTTTAAATGATATAAATGGGTAATCTCTGCTCGAAACAGTCTTCGACTTAATTTAAATGAGGCTTTAAAAAAATTAGAGCTATCTACCAACTTTGACCAGTAGAGCAATTGATTGTTTTGGGGATTAAATTTATAAAGTTTATATCCCTTTGAAACTATCCAATAGCTGCTTGATATATATAATACAACAAAATCAAATCTACATTCCATTCAATCACACAGATTAGTCTTAAAACAGAAATTGCAACACCCATTGTTTATAGATTATCCTGGCACTGGGAAAACTCTCCTTTAATTATTGACTATTATATTCTCCAAAATGCCTTTCTTTAAAAAGTTACATCATATTTAGCAAGGATTTCCTTACCTTTGGCATATGAAATTAACTCCATGATATCCTCTGGATCGAACATTATGTCAAAGGCTTCCTCAAACTCAGCAATCAAACTTAGCTGATGAACAGAGTCCCATTCATCAACAGTCTCTTTACCATAATTGTCATTCAGATCTTCAATCTTAGCACCGAACACATCAACAAACGCATTGTTGTACTTTTCTAAATTCTCCATTGTATTAATTGTTTTCTAATTTTGCATATAATGTTTTACCCGCTTCATTTTTCGGGATTTCATTGATGATTCTTACTTCAAAAGATGATGCTACCAATTTCAGACGGCTGACCAGTTCTTCTTTGACAAGTTCTTTCTTGCTCTCATCTGTCAGATATACCAGCATCTTCTCATCTGTACCTACGCATGCACACTCCAAACCTGGGAACCTACCTTTAACGATACGCTCACACTCATCAAGACCGACACGCATACCGAACAATTTCAGAAAGCGTCCCATACGACCCACTATGTAATAGCAGCCATCTTCATCAAAATAGGCTAAGTCGCCGGTCTTGATGAAGCCATGTCGCTCATCACCTAAAAGCAAATCATCACGACTTCGAGCATAGCCCATCGTCACGTTCTTGCCACGATAGCACATCTCACCCTCCGTATTAGGTGTAGTAATCGGATTGCCTTCCATATCGATTAGTGAGAGTTCTGCATTCGGAACAGCATGACCAATACTGCCAACCTTCTCTATGGCCCACTTCGGAGGTAGCCAGGCCATGCGTGCCGTACACTCCGACTGTCCGTATGTTGCAATCCACTTCTTGCCATTATCACGGCAATACTCCGCAAACTTCAGGTTCAGTTCCTTCGGCATACGACCGCCACCTTGTGTCAACAAAGTCAGGTCTGGCAAATCCATACTGAAGAAACGCATCAGATTGAGAATTTCAAAGCTGTAGGGAACCCCTGTGAAACTAGTAGCTCGCTCTTCCTTGATAAACTTCCAGAAATTTCTGTCAGTCATGTTCAGGTTGGTAATCAGCACAGTTGCTCCAACATATAAATGGCTGAACACCATTGATAAGCCCATGGTGTAATACAAAGGCAGTACCATCAACGGACGGTCTTTCTCTGTCAGTTCAAAGAAAGTAGATATATTCAAGGCGGCCGCCTCGATATTTTCATACTTATGACGAACTAACTTCGGACTACCTGTTGATCCTGATGTCGGCAACAAGTGCGACAGTTCATCATTCATCGGGCAAGCCTCATGTCCTGTCTTCATTAGAGTATAGCCATAACAAGTTATGACTTTCTCATAGTCATACTTATCTGCCACAGCCTCTGGTACACAAACAAACGGAGGCTGATAAAGGTCGTACAAGCTGTTATACAACCCCTCATCTAAATGCGCATTCAGTATCAGCGGTACATTCCCTGCACAGATATCACCAATCGTCCAGGCAATACCACCCACATTGTTCTCTACCAGCAGGAACATCAACGACATTGCTGGCATTAGATGTTCAACCTTCTCCGCAAATTCCCGCAACTCACCATACGTCAGTTGTTGTCCCTGCGAATCTATCGCAGCAATCGCCCCTCCCTTCCACTTATCTAAATTCAGTATCATCTTTTAATTGTTTTATATAGAAGCACAACCATCAACACCAAGTATTTGGCCACTGATATAGGATGCTCTATCGGAAGCAAGAAATGATACCGCATTGGCAATATCCTGTGGTGTTCCTAACCTTCCAAGAGCAATCTTTTCAATACGTTCGTTAATCTTATCACCCGAGACTTCATAAAGTTCATCAAAGCGTTCTGTTTTAACAACACCTGGTGCCACAGCATTCACACGGATATTCATCGGTGCTAGTTCCTTGGCCGCAGATTTAGTAATTGTTATAACAGCACCCTTGGTAGATGAATATGCCACTTGACCAGGTGAGCCGACAACTCCAGTAACAGAGGCCATGTTCACGAAACAACCGCCACCGGTACGTACCATCAAACGAGATGCTATCTGAATCATGTCTATTACAGCAAAAACATTAACTGAATACATTTTCTCCAGTAATGACTTAGTTACCATTCCTAACTTTTGATTTTGAATAATTGCGGCATTATTCACAATGACATCAATGTGTCCCTCTGCCTTAAAAATCTTCATTAAGCCCGCCTTAAGCGCAGAAGTATCTGTCACATCAAAACAGATAGGGGTGGCACCATCTATCGCTGGTTCATTTAAATCATTTACATACACAATTGCTCCGTCGGAGACAAATTGTTCGGCAACTACCTTGCCAATGCCTCGACCAGCCCCTGTAATGAGCGCAACTTTACCTTTTAACATTTCCATATATTTATTATTTTATTCTCCTTGCAGGTGTTCCAAACACCGTAGTTTCATCTTCAACATTATTCAGCACAAGACTACATGCTCCCACATGTACATTATTTCCAATTTTAACATTATGATTTATCATTGCTCTCGTATGAACCATACATCCTTCACCCATAGATGTTCCTCCTACAAAGAAAACGAAAGAATCTATTCTATTCCATTTTCCAATTATTACATCATGACCTATGATTGTGTGCGATTGTATAAAATTATAGTCACCAATGAATGCATCCGCTGCAATTATTGTAAAAGCACCAACATAGCAACCTTTTCCTATATGGACATTGGTTCCAATTCTAGAAGATGGGTGAATAAGAGTCAGGAACTCTCCTCCTCTATCAATTATACCTTGCATGCAGGCGCGTCTTGAATCTCCCCCTATAGAACACACAAAAATATCATCTTTTTCAATTTTATAATCTTTAATCGTATTTAATATAGGCGGATAACTGTTAAAATCGTTTAACGCTTGTAGGTTGTCATCTATGAAGCCTTTCACTACAAAGTCCCTCTCATAACCATCATTTTCAATTGCCATATCATATATGGTTCTTCCCATTCCTCCTGCGCCAATAATAATCAAATTTTTCATTATTTATAATTTACAATTGACAAAAACTTTTCTTTGTCAAAATCCGAGTATGTCTCAATAGAATTTTTAGATTCTATATTCAAAAATCTCTCAAAATCCTCTATGCTTTCTATATAGAAAAAAAACTCATCTCCGGGATAACGAGTAATGGATAAGTTTCCAAAATTCAACCTTCCCACATCAATTCCATAGCTTTTTGCTTCATATAAAACAGATGAATTAGTTCCAATTATTTTTGAATAATGTAACACTTCTACATTGGAATCTACACTTTTATCTGAGAAGAAGATATTCTCTTGTTTCTTTAAAGACTCAATTTGCTCTATTGTCAGTCCTTCGTGCGGGTGCGGTCTAAAATAGAACTTGTAATTATTGAATTGTTGAGACAACAAAAGGATCATTCTTACCATAGGCCCTGTTATCTCTGGCGATGAAACGACTAGTACAGATTTGTCTTTAACCTCTATTTGATTCTTTTCTTTTATATAATCTTTATATGCGAAACCTATATTAACAAGTTGATTTAAAGGCAATCCGAATTGTGGTCCCATCCACATTTTTCCAAATGTAAGGAAATAATCCGGATCTGCACATTTATCATATTTACCTGCATATAGAACCGTATTACCATATGTAACACCATGCTGAATTTCACACACCATAATCCCTAGTTCATGAGCTGCCAAAATCTGTGGATAACAATTTCCTTTTATTACCACAACAACTGAATTGCAGCCAAGATGCTTAAATATCTTTTTATATACTTTATATTGAATTATGAATGAAATAAACCTAATGTAACTCTTTTTTTTAAAATCAATCTTTTCTTTAAATATAGTATTTACCTTACCAAGAAGTTGGTCAACTTTTTTCTTGTTTTTTGAAAACAGAAATAACGGACGAATAATATATGAAAAAAGAACAGACACAAAATAGATAAACTCAGCCTGATAAGTTTGGGAACCATTTATTCTTTTTTTTCTATAATATATGTAAAATGAAGATGAGAAGATAACGATATCATTTGTTTTAGCCAAACCAGATTGAAGAATCACAGGGTCAGAGAATTTATCTAAAAATAAATCATTATCTTGTTGCAACCGCATACTTGGGAAAAAGGCAACCTTCTTTTTTTTATGTATAAAGAATAAGGAACATATATCAAAAAAAGAGAAGAAACTATTTTTTAATACCATCTTTAACGGGAATGGTTTGTGTCTGTTGTTATTACTGTATCCTTTGTCAAAAGAAGATATCCAAGCCGGTCGAATAAAATAACTAAAAATCCGGTATATTGGGAAATCCTTATACTTTATGTCAAATAGGTTGTTCTTTATTTCCAACTCAACAAGTTTATCTATATAATATTCTCCTGTTTTCTCCATTGGTTTCATATATTCAAATCATTTTTCATTATTACCATGAATAAGACCTTTTAATCCTATTCTGCTATTTAATTGCTTTATTGAGAATTTTATTGATAATGAAACTATAATGCTTCCAATAATATACATAATCCATCCTGAATAGAGTAATGCTACCAGAAGGGTTATTATCAATACAACAAGCTCAATGAAATATAAAAAACAGAACTCTTTACTGAATAAAAAGCCATACTTCTTATAAGCTATTATAAACACTTGTGCCAAATAAATAATATATGTAACACTGTAAGCAATTCCAAGGCCAGTCATTCCCCCCATCTTATATCCTATTATATTACTAGCAAAACCATATGCACAAGCAATGAATTCATTTATCATGAACAACTTGGATTCGCCTTTGGCAATAAACTGGAATGAAATGATCCATGATCCCAACTTAAACATTGTTCCAAGGGATGCCCAAAGCAGGTATCCGCATGCGCCTAAAAAACTATCAGAGTATAGAATTTGAACACCTATCGGCATGAAGATAATACATATAGCCAATAACGGAGTAATAATCAAAGAAGCGATTTCACCCTGCTGATTGACTAATTCGCGGCATTTTGCGTTATCAGACTGAACAGCAGAAAGCCGAGGATAATAATCAGTTGACATTGCATTGAATATCATGCCCACATAGCTTGTCATGATTGCAAAACCAGCCGCATACAAACCAACCTCTTCCGTACCGCCAACCGACCTGATATAACTACGTAAAATGTAGGATGTCGCTGAAGCCAGTATGGCACTGACGCTCATTGCAATGCCAAGCGACATCATCTGCTTCCCCTCAACCCTTACCTCCTTCGGCGTGACTTCAACCTTGTCAATCTTAACCTTTCTGGAGAACAACCATGATATAAGCAGATTGGCAGCTGAATAAAGGATGAGTGTTGGAACAATACCGTCAACCTTGAAAAAATAGTAAAGCGGCACTGTAATAACCAAACCTACTGTTGAGCCAATTGCTGTAGCCTTTGCTAAGTCCTTCAGTCTTCGAAAACCCTGCAAAACCACCTTCTGACCGGCGGATAACTGATCTAAAAGGAGAGTTACCGATAAGAATGCAAAAGGAATGGCATAATCGTAGTTTCCGAAAGACCATTTGCTGAGCAGCGGACACGACACGAGAACTATTGCCAAACCTAAAAGACCAGTAAACCACACTAACTTTCTCAGTACGGTTACAGTCCTGTTCACCCTGTCAACATTCCCGGAAACATTAGCCTCCGACACGTTTCTTACAGCACTTTGGGAAAGCCCAAGTGAAGAGGCGTTCTTAACAAGTTCACTAGCGGAATGATACAAGCCCTGAATACCTACACCTACAGGCCCCAGAATAACCGCCACAAATTTGGAGCGGATAATCTGTATCAGTATCTGGTACACCTGCACTCCTCCAAACAACGATGTTGCCTTGAAGATGCTGCGGTAAGAAGACCGGATTTCTATCTTTTGCGTTTCTTCAGCCAATTTACTTAAAGCGATTAATCAGTTCCACAATAGCCTTTACCTCTTCTATGGTTATTGCGGGTCCAATGGGCAGACTCAACTCCTCGTCTGCCAATCGTTCTGTAATAGGTAAACTCAACTGGGGTACATTCCATACCTCTTTGGCATAGCACTCCTGTTTATGTGGAGCAATAGGATAATGGCAAACTGTCCCCACACCTTTAGCTTCCAAGTAGTCATGTAATGCATCACGTTTACCATCAGCCACCAGTATCGGGAACAGGTGATATGCATTCTGCTCATCCGGGAGCAAATCAGGCATAGTAATCAACGGATTATTAATATGCTCATAGTAGTAATGAGCAACCTCCTTACGATGGGCATTATCCTCAACCAGATATTTCAACTTCACATCTAAAACAGCAGCCTGAATCTCATCCAAACGGCTGTTACGGCCCGTGTATTTGAACACATACTTCTTCTGAGAACCATAGTTCGCCAAAGCACGTACTGCTGCGGCCAATTCGGAATCATTAGTGGTTACTGCACCACCATCACCAAGCGCACCAAGGTTCTTGCCAGGATAGAAGCTATGACCAGCAGCATCTCCAATACTACCAGTCAAACGTCCATCCGTATGCTTGCAACCATGGGCTTGAGCATTATCTTCAACCAACTTCAGATTATACTCTTTGCACAAAGAGCCAATCTTATTGGTGTATGCATTGCGACCATACAGGTGAACTATGGTAATAGCTTTGGTTTGGGGAGTAATTGCAGCCTCAATGAGGTCATCATCAATTTCAAGCGTATTGAGCTTGGGCTCTACAAGAACAGGCTTCAAACCATTCTCTGTGATTGCAAGAATGGTGGCAATATAGGTATTCGCTGGTACTATCACCTCATCACCAGGCTGCATCACGCCCATCTCAATATATGAACGGAAGATCCAGATGAGTGCATCCAGACCGTTGGCACAACCAATGCAATAATTGGAGCCTATAAACTTGGCATAGTTTTCCTCAAACTTCTCGTTCTCCTTGCCTTGGAGGTACCAACCTCCGTTTACCACACGGGTAACGGCTTCATTTATCTCAGCTCCATGAAGAGCTGTTACATCTTTCAATGACAAAAACGGTATATTCATAATATATTGTATACTTTATTCCAATATTCAAAATTCAAAGATTCCCCATGACCAGGATATATAAAAGTATCTTCACCATACTTCTGGTGTAAACTTTCTATCGACAGATTCCAATCCTCTTCATTACAATCCCTGCCATTGAAATATGGTTTGAATGGCATTATGGTATCGCCTGTGAAAAGCATTCCATCTACATCAATACACATGGAACCATAACTATGACCTGGTGTAAGGATGAATTTAATATTATGACCCATCCACGAAATTGACTCCTCTTGATTACTAATAAGGGTATCAGCCGGTGCTATTTCATAGCGATAATCTGGATCATCATAATAGAAGAGGAAATAGGCTCGATTCGTTTTCTTCACATACTTATTACATGGCTCTGAACATACCAACTTGGAGTCTGGGAAATGTTCTCTGAGTGAATTCACGCCCCAATTATGGTCTGTATGTTCATGCGTCAGTATAATAAAATCCAACGTAAACCCATTGCTTTCTATGTATTCAATCTCACGAAGAGATTTTTCAGAAGCTGGGTCTATACAAACGCAATGCTTTGATGCCTCGTCTGCCACAATGTAGCAGTTTGAGGTCATCAATTCATTGACAAATCTTTCTACTGTAATCATTTAGAAGAAAAGAACCATTCCACCCCACGTATAGCCTAAGCCCTGAGCCACTGAAAGCACCTTCATTCCAGGCTTCAGGCTACCATCTTCCATAGCCAGACAAAGGCCAATAGGAATAGTGGAAGACACTGTATTACCTACATTCTCAATATTACAATAATATTTTTCTTTTGCTATCTTCATCTTTCTACGCTCCAGATTAGCCAAGAAGATATTGGCCTGATGATAAACATGCAGGTCTATATCATCCATTGTAACATCGTTCTTCTCCAGCACATCAGCAACCAACTGAGGAATGCTGTCAAGAGAATAATTGAGAATGGCAGGACCATCCATATAGAGATTATCCGATGAACGAGGATTCCCGAAATCATCAAACTTCAAGTCGCCTGCTGGCAGAGGATGTCTAGCACCTCCAGTCTTCACAATCAGGTTCTCTGCACCCTCACCATCCGTACCAATGACGAACTCACCAACCTCCGCCATTCCCTCTGTGCTAACCAAAGTTGCAGCCGCACCATCACCAAAGATTGTACGGTTACTCTTGTCACGTTCGTGCATATACTTGGAATAGGTCTCTCCAGTAAGTAACAGCACATTCTTCGCCTGACCGGCAATAATAACAGCTTTAGCCAGAGAAAGCCCAGCAACAAAGCCATTGCAGCCAAGATTCACATCAATGGCAGTTATCCGCTTTGACAGCCCGAGCTTTGTCTGAATCAGACAAGCTGTTGTAGGCAGATGATAATCTGGACTCTGTGTTACGAAGATGAGATAGTCGATAGTGCTACGGTCAATACCATTAGCTGCAAAAAGCTTTTCAGCAGCACCTATAGCAAGGTCGCTGGCAGTCTCACCTTCTACTGTCACATGGCGTTGCTTAATACCTATCTTATTATTAATTTTCTCTACAGTCCACTCAGGGAATTCCTTGGCAATCTGTTCGTTGTCAAGTATCTTCTCTGGTAGATTGTATGAAATAGCTTTGATAAATGCTTTCATTTAGTACTCTTTCATTTCCAGCATCTGACAACCAGCAAGGTTAAATATGGCAGAACCAAATACGAAACCTGCTCCAATAGCATTTGCCAGAATCACATCGTTAGGATTAATCTTATCTTTATTCTCTACCAAAGTCAGAGGAATGGAGATACCGGCTGTATTGCCATACTTTTCAATTGATGTAAGAATTTTGCTCATGTCAGCCTTCAATTTCTTGGCAATGAACGATGCCATGAACTTATTGGACTGATGGAATGCATACTTATCAATATCGTCAATGGTCAAACCTGCGAACTCCAGCAACTTCTTCACATCCTTAGGCAACTGAGTGATAGCGTATGAGAATACGTCCATACCTTGCATGATGAGTTGTTCCTTACTGCGGATACTTCCATCCTCAAACTCCTCTGGCTTCATGGTCTCAGCAGAACTTGGCATTCTGGCACCACCTGCGGGTATATATACTAACTCTCTGTTACCGCCATCGGTATTCATTGAGAAGAAGGTATCACCATAAACATCACCTTTAGAAATAACAGCTGCAATACCACCATCGCCAATCAGCATTCCAGTTGACTTGTCAGTTGGTGATACTACCTTCGTCAAAGTATCACCAGCCAGAATCATCACATTCTTGATGTCAGGCAACTGGAGCATCGTGTCTGCCAAGAACAGACTATAAAGGAATCCCTGACAAGCGGTATTCAAGTCGTATGTAATGATTGACTTTTTCAGGCCAAGGCGGTTCTGAAGGATAGCAGAAGTGCTTGGTGTTTTATAGTCGGGAGTCTGACTAGCAAAAATAAGCACATCAATATCCTCACGATTGATGTCTGTTTCATCAAATATCTGACAAGCTGACGTATAACATAAATCTGAAGTGCAAGTATCTCCATCTGCAAATCTGCGATATTCCACGCCAGTTGTCTCAATGAATTTCTCAATTGCATCCTGAGGAAATTCCTTCAGTTCCCTTGTCTTAACTACATTCTTCGGCACAGTGGCGCTAAGCACCCTAATACCTACATTTTGGAATTTAAAATAACTCATTTCAAATTATACTACGGTGTAACCACCATCAATGACTAAGTTAATACCTGTTACCCAACTGCTTGCATCCGACAACAGATAGATAGCGCCATTGGCTATATCTTCCGGTGTACCAACACGCTTCAACGGGTAACGACCATACATGGTTTCTTTCAACTGATTCTCAGAGAACATCTCGTTAGAAAGCGTCAGGATTTCCGTCGGCACCAGACCGGGGCAAATTGTGTTCACGCGTGTACCCTGTGCAGCCAGTTCAAAGGCTGCTGTCTTGGTATAGCCTGCCAATGCCGCCTTCGTTGCTGCGTATGGACCTTCACCAGTATTGGCCATGCAAACACCAGAAATGGATGCTATCAGCACGATAGAGGACTTTTTCTGCAACTTCTTCTTGCGAAGCAACTGAGAGGTCAGTAGTATCGGGCCAAAGGCATTCACATTCATGATTTCCTCCAATGTCTGCCTGTCAATGCGCTTGACAGGGCAAATCTTTGGAATACCTGCACTGTTCACGAAACCATTCAGTTCTGGCACTTCACTGGCCAAACGCTCAATATCCTCCTGTCTTGAAAGGTCTGCTACGATTTGAATATGTCCTTCACCTTCTAACTGATCAAACGTTTTCTGGAGTCGTTCTTGATTACGACCATTGATTACGACCTTTGCTCCCATCTTGGAGCACTCGACGGCGATGCCTCGTCCGATGCCGGACGAGGCTCCCGTTACGAGTACAGTCTTTCCTTCTAATGAAAAAGGATTGTACATGATTTACTTGCTATTTGCCAGGTTAAACAAATCCTCGATGGTCTTGCTGGCACGAATGTCAGCACCGGTAATGGTCTTGTCCATCTGCTCATCTACCATTGCAATGATAGAAAGAGCGGTCAGG
>AUXO016297611.1_pt1 | contig 17424 bp, 24 predicted proteins | sample 768731 | NCBI WGS metagenome assembly AUXO01 (sample SAMN02715735, study PRJNA202380) | gut metagenome | biome: sheep rumen | host: Ovis aries | place: New Zealand: Palmerston North
CAGGTAGGTTCATTAAGAGATCCTGATTCTGCTGGTGCTCCTCGTTATCTTTATGTGAAGCATTCAAAATACATGGACTTAATCTATAAGACTGATTATGACTTATTAGATTTTGTTTTTGAAGAGGGACAGTATGTTGAGCCAATGACATATCTTCCAATTATACCAACAGTTCTATGTAAGAATAATATCGGAGTTGCTGTAGGTTATTCTATGCATAATCAGGCATATGATCCTATTGATATTATTGAAGCTTGCAAAGAAGTTGTTGAAGCACGTGCAGATAAGAAAGACAAAATTAAGACACAGATTCGTCCATATCTTAAAGGAATTAAAAGATCAAACTGGAGATATGAAGATGAAGCTTGGTTTAATTATGGAGAATGGAAACTAAATCAGGCAAAAGATTTTATGAATGTCACAGATCTTCCTGCTGATGTATCGTATGAAGATTTCGAAAAACTACTTATTAAATATAAAGAGGAAGACTATATAAAAGATTGGAAGAATAAGTCTGTTGATGGTGGAGTAAATTATGAGATAACATTTCCAAAGAAACAGTTAGCTATTGAAATGAAAAAAGATCGTTCAGGAAAACGAATAGCTAATAAGTTCAAATTGATTAAACAGCTTCCTGAAGATCTATTATGGCTTTTGGATGAAAACCATAAATTGAAGTATTTTCAGAATAAGAATGAAGTAGTTGAATATTTCGTAAACTATAGATTAGGAATCTATACAGAACGAAAGAAGAAAATGGTTAAGATTCTTGAAGAACGAATTAAGAAGAATGATGAATTAGTTAAGTTTATTGAATTAGTATGCAAAGGAAAACTTAAGATTCGTAATAGGGCTAAAGCAGAAATCAAGGTAGACATGGATGGATATAAACTTCCAATGGAATTGATTAGTACTCCAATGTCTAAAGTAACTATTGAAGAACGTGATGAACTATTGAAACAGAATCAGGAAATGAAAAAGGAACTTGAATACATTAAAAACACAACAGAAAAACAAATGTATTTGAATGACTTAAATAATTTGAAAAAAGAGATTGAAAAAGATTTTAAATAGAAGTATCTGAGGATACTTCTTTTTTGTTATTATTAAATATATTGAAAATTAATAAAAATAGATTAATTTAATAATAATGAAACAAGTATTATTACATGAATACAAATACAAAAAACGTATTGCAGATAATCTTCAAGATATGATTAATAAAAGATATATTGAAATATCTGATGAAGAATATGATAGAATTAATACAGCTGTATTAAATTATAGTAACGCAATACAAGAGATATATGATAATTTACAAGATGTAAGTTTTACTGAATCACAGAAAAACGCATTATTACATCAGTTAGATCAATTAGAAGCTGATATAAGAGCTCTTAAACAAGATACATTCTTAGTTAAAGAGTCTGGTTTACATTTTACTGATAGTGAAGGTCATATAGCTGCAACAATAGATGAAAATGGTATGCATACAATTGGTGAAGCTCGTGACTTATCTATTACTGATTATTAAGCATTCTCATAAATATATAAATAAAGTATTGAATATATATGGGAAGAATTAGAATTATAAATAATATATCATATACTTCTACTAATTTAGGAACCGTTACTTATATAACAAATGAATCTTATAATGTATTTAAGATCACTGCTCTTGAAAATTTGACAATTTCATTCAACAGAGATTTACAATATAATGATGGAACTACAAATTATTGGAAGTTATTAGAAGCAAATACAGAATTAGAAGTCACTGCAGATACTATCGTTGGATTTAAAAGCAATATAGTTCCTACATCAGAAGATGGAATAGGAACATTTGTTGTATCTGGAGACTTTAATGTATCAGGAAATATTTTGGATCTGATAGCAGATAATGAATTAAGAGAATACTGTTGTAAGAATCTATTCAAAAACTGTACAACATTAATAGATGCAAGTGGTTTGTCTTTACCTAAGATGACTAAGAAGTCGTGTTATGAAGGCATGTTCTATGGGTGTACATCATTGACTACATCCCCAACATTAATATCTAAGACACTTACTGAAGACTGTTATAAAGATTTGTTCTACGGATGTTCATCATTGAATAATATCAAATGTTATAATGTAGAAGACATATCAGAATATATTTCTTCGGACTGGACGAATAATGTCGCATCTATAGGAACATTTTATATAAATTGCAAAGGAGATTGGAATGAAACTAATAAAGCATCTCACATACCAGAAAATTGGGTTATCAATAATGACTATAATGGATATGATCTAAAATACTTTACTATAGATATTATTGATGATGGTGTATTTACATTTGGACCTGTACAAGAAGGTAAAAATGTATCATATGCAGATGACATCACAATTAGTTATAGTATTAATAATGCAGAATGGGTGACTACTGTTGTTCCACAAGAATGCATTACATTAAATGTATCTACTGGAGATAAGATTAGATTCAAAGGAACAAATACTCATTATTGTAACACAACAGGCTCATATCCAAATAAGCAATGGTATTTTGTATTTGGACCTGGTACATCAGAAGCAAACGGAACAAACTATACAAAGACAACAGCAAAATTCAATGCATACGGAAATACAATGTCATTATTATATGGGGATGATTTTGTCGGACAGACTGTACTAACTTCAAATTATGTATTCTGTAATTTATTCAATGGAGCTATGATTGTTTCTGCAGAAAATCTTATATTACCAGCACCTGTATTAACAGAACACTGTTATCGTGCAATGTTTTCACATGCAACTTATCTTACTATATCACCAGTATTACCTGCAAAGAATATTGTTTCAGGATGTTATAAATATATGTTTGAATATGCAGAAAATATCAAACAGATAACATGTTTAGCAGAAACAGGATTGTATAATGCAACACCTACTGAAGGAATATCAAATCATGGACTTACACGTATGGTTTCTTTTGTGAATGACCATGTTCCTAATGATACAGTATTCATAAAAAGTCCAAATACAGGATATTCAGATATAGGATCTAATACTGAATGGCGTTATAATAGGAATTTTGATCCTGGTATCACATATTGTTCAGGAATCTTAAGTCCTTGGACAATAATAGATTATGAAGAACCTTAAATTTATATATAGTATAAAATAATTATTATGGGATATACAATTATAATAAATAATCATATGTCATTTGCAAAAAACAATATTGGACAAGTTCATTTATCTGAATATGATAATATGAACATATTCAATATTAAAGCAATAACTGACATAACAATACGATTTACTAATAATTTTGAATATAATTCTGGAGCTTCTTTCTATTGGAATCAATATGAAGCAAATACCGAATTAGAATTAGGAGCTGGATTAGACTTGATGATAAGAAGTGAACTTGTTCCTACATCAGAAAATGGTATAGGAACATTTGATATAGATGGAGAATTCTCAATATCGGGTGACATAACATACTTACTTAATGATAATGAGTTAACTGCATATGCATTTAAGAATCTATTTAAAGATTGTGAATCTTTGATGGATGCTTCTGAATTGACATTAAGTGACACAACAGAGCAAAGTTGTTATGAAGCAATGTTTAAGAACTGTACATCAATTGAAGTTGCTCCAATATTACCTGCAACTAGTTTATCTACAGACTGTTATAAAGAAATGTTCTATGGGTGTTCATCTCTTAATGAAATCACCATTAAGTCAGAAGATTCATTAGGAGAAGACTATTCATATAACTGGGTATATGGAGTTGCTGAAGAAGGTACATTCAAATCAGTAACAGGAATTGAACACGAAACTGGTGTGCATGGATGTCCAACAAACTGGGAGCACTCAGCTGATTATATCAATATGTACTTCACTATAGAATCATTACAAGATAGTAATGAAATTAAGATGCAAAGAAGTAATACACCTAATAACCCAACATTAAGTTATTCATTAGATGATGGTGAAACATGGATAACCGCAACAATATCAGGCACTAAATCATTTGGAACTATCAATACAGGACAAAAGATAATATTTAAAGGAAATAATGTTAAACTTGCAACTGCATGGAATGCTTACAATTATTTTAATGCTACTAAACAATTTAAAGCATATGGCAATATAATGTCATTGTTTAATGAAGATGACTTTAAGACAAACTATGAATTTGAAAGCAATACTCATCATTGTGCTGGATTATTTAGAACAACATATCTTGTTGATGCTAGTAATCTGATTCTCCCAGCATCAACTATATATAGTAGTTCATATAATGGTATGTTCAGAGGCGCGACTGCTTTACAACATGGTCCACAGATGTTAGCAACAACACCTACAGGTACAGAATGTTGCTCTTCTATGTTTGAAGAATGTATTAATCTTGAAGAACCTATTGAAATCAATTTCACTACTTTAACAAAACAGTGTTGTTTCCGAATGTTCTGTATGAGTAGATCTGCTAAGTTAACTACTCCTAAGATGACAAAATCTCCAATCTTAAGATGTCAAACCAGTGCAGAAGATTGTTATAAGGAAATGTTTGAAGGTAATGGCAATCTTAATGAAGTTACTTGTCTATTGACATCAGATATTTCTGCGACTATAGATTGGCTTAAGAACGTTTCTTCAACAGGAACATTCTATAAGCATCCAAATAAGACTTGGACACTTGGTCAAACTTATGCAGTTCCAACAGGCTGGACTGTAGAAAACTATGTAGAATAGATGATATATAAAATAGATGAATATATTTAAATATAATTAGATAATAAATAAATGAATAATAATTATAAATGAAAACAATAGTTATAAACAAATCAGGTATTCCTGCTAGTCCATTAGTAGCTTTTGAGTCTATATATGATATGACTCCATTATTAGCATCTTCAATTGATGTTGGTCCATGGCTTTATAATAATACAGAAATTGAACTCCCATATTCAATAAATAGAATTGATGGACAGACGAGTAATTATGCAAAAGGAATATTCACATTTACATCATCAATAACTATTCATAAGTTACAGCCAACTCATCTGTGGTTTGATCATGCTGACCAATCTGCAGAAATATATATAGATGATGCATTAGTTACTAAGCATTGGGGCGGTTATGGAGCATTTGCTGTTGATATAACTAATTTCATTAAAGTTGGTACTAATATATTAACTGTCAAACTAAAGAATAATGAAGGAAATAATTTAGCACCATCTTCAGCAGACTTCAATTTCAATGCAACATTAGGAAAGGTTAAGATGTTGACTAGTCCAGTGTTACCAGATATTAAATATGGATACGATGGTTTTCATATAACTTCAAATGTTACTAATACAGCTGCAACAATAACAATTGAAACATCAGTTCCTAATTATGCAGATGTAATTTGCCATATTGATGACACAGATTTCCATTATTCAGAAAGAAAGTTTGGTAAAGGAAAAATTACATTTACTACAATAGTTGACAATCCACATTTATGGGATGGTAAGAATGATCCACATTTATATAATGTAACTCTTGAAATCTATTATAATGATGAATTATGTCATAGATTAAGTAGAGGATATGGATTCAGATATTATTCATATGTATGGAATGATGCAACAATTGAAGGATATGATTCTGAAAACCCATATACAGGATTCTTATTGAATGGGCACCCATATTTATTACGTGGTGTATGTATGCATAATGACTTATATGGTAAAGCTAATGCATTAACTACAGCTGACATGGATAATGATTTTGATATATTAATGGAATTAGGTGCAACAGTTATTCGTACTGCTCACTATCCACAACCAAAGCAATTTTATGATTACTGTGACAAACTTGGTATAGTTGTACAGACTGAAGTACCATGTGTTAACAATATACAAGCAACAATGCCTGATGCATATTACGAACATTTGACAGGACAATATACAGATATGGTCAATGAACATTACAACCACTCAAGTATATTATTCTGGGGATTAAGTAATGAGGCTAAGACTGGTGATCTTAAAGATAGTAACAATAATGTAATTATAACAGGTAAAGAATTTGCACGTCAGAAATGTAATGAATATACTGCATTGATTAAGTCATTAGATCCAGAACGTTGGGTTGGATATGTATGTCATCAGGGTGCTGGAAATCCTGCTCAATATTTTGGAAATCCTGACTGTGATTGGTTTGGTGGAAACATATATGTAGGATGGTATGATTCAACATCATCAAATACACCAACATCGCAGCTTACTTCTAGAATTAATTATGCTAATACTATACGAAAACCATTTGCATATTCTGAATATGGATGTGGTGGTACTCAAGACTGTCATACTGATAACATATCTACAACTAACAAAGGTTCAGGCGGTGCAAGACATGATATTGAACATATGATGTGGTTACATGAAGGACATGTTGCAACAATTAAGCAATTCCCACAGATATTATTTAGTACTGATTGGGTAATGTTTGATTTTGCTGTATCTAATCGTAATGAAGGATATACATTATGTTATGATGGCACAACAACTACAACAGACGATACTTTAAGAAGACTTAACGATAAAGGATTGGTAATGAGAGATCATAAGACTAAGAAAGATACATTCTATCTATATAAAGCTTGGTTAAATACTGAAGACAAATTTGTACATATCTGTCAGAAGAGTTTTACAAAGAAAACTGATAGGGTTATCAAATGTTATACTAATGAAACAGATCAATTCTCATTATATGTAAATCCAACAGGTGAAGAAGATACACCAATTGAAACACTTTCAGCTACAGATTATAAATTAGAATTTACTGCTACTACATTTAATGCAGGTGATGTAATTGTAGTAACTAATGGAACTGTTGAAGATACTTTTGTTATAGATCCAACTGAATAAAATAAAATCAAATAAAAGAAAAGGAACTCTTAATTGAGTTCCTTTTTTGTTTCATACATATATAAATAAATTATATCTATTTCTCCATTATTAAATTTTCTTTTGAATTCTTTATTAAATGATTCTTTTCTTTTAAAATATTTATCTATCTCACATCTAAATTTCCATTTTGTTATCCATCTTTTACTTTTTGCATATGCTAATTTAATTCTATCTAATATACTTAAATCATGTCTATTCATTAAATAAAACATATAACAGTTCCAATATCTTTTAATTAATTTCCAATATCCTATTTCACCAACTAAATAAAATCGTATTCCTTTTTTCTTATAATCATCATAATTATATTTAGGCTTATCACAAATTAATTCTAATATTTGTAAGTCTCCATGATATTCTCTATTGTAATCTATAAAAGCTTCATAAGATCCCCACATTTCAATTTTCTTTCTATTCTTATTATTGAACATTTTCTTTATATTTGGTAATAAAGAAATTATTGATTTTGTTCCTTCAATATATTCTATCATCTTTTATTTATGTCTTCTTTAATTTATTCTACCCATATCCATTTTGTTTCAGATATTGTAGTTAGTCTCATATTATCAAATCCTTGTGCAATATAGTCTCGCATAATCATATGTACTTCATCAGAATTTTTTGCAAAAACTGGTAATGCATATTTAATTGTCTTAACTGTTCCTTCTTCAGTTGGAACATCTTCTGCAACCTTGACTGCAAATATTTTTGTTCCTTCGCTATATTCATTTGCTGCAGGCTTAAAATTCTTCATCATACATACATCTTCTATTTCAGCATCTGTGCCAACAATCTGAACAATCTTATATCCTGCATCTGCAAAATGTAACGCATCAGTAAAATAAGTTTCTATGACACGTTTTTCTTTATCATTTATTGATATGTTTCTATTTAGTTTAATCTTAAAATACATAACTTACCTTTATATATTTATCTTTAATATTTATTTCTTATACCATTTAGGTGGGTTTTTTTCCAACGGGGATTTATAAAACATCCATCCCATATTTTCTTCTACATTACTTACATCCCATTTAGATATGTCTCCATTAAAATATGAATAAGCAAACATTTGAAACATATCTTCAACATTTCTCACATCCCAATTAGATATATCACCATTTTCTCCTGTAAATTTTGAATGTAAAAACATTTCTTTCATATTAGTAACATTACTAACATCCCATTCCGATATATCACCATCAAAACTTTTATTTACATCGTTATCACTAAATACTGCAGACATATCAGTTATTTCTGATGTATCTATATCATTAAGATCTGCTTTCTCACCACGTTTATTTATTAATCTATAAACAGTTTGTATTAGTTCTTCATTAGTCTTTGGATGATAATGATACTTATCTATTTTAGTATTCTTATTGATTACTAATTTTTCTAATATAATATCTTTTAGGTTTTTCATAATACAAAATCTTTTATTTGTTCATATATTTCTTCTTTATAGGTTTTGACATAATCTATAAAATCGTTTTTATCAATATTCATAAATTCAGACATGTCTTCCCATAAAAACAATCTTCTAAAATATTCCGAAATATCTTTATGAAAGAACTTATCAACTATCTGTAATCGTGTTTCATATTTATTTCCACCAAAAGATCCTCCCTTTTGAAAATACATACATAATTCATCAATAATCTTATTTTGTTCTTGTTCAGATAAATTAGTATGCTTATTGATTTTTATGTTCTTGTTAATGATTAGTTTCTCTATTATGATATTTTTTATGTCTTTCATTTTACACCAAGATATTTTTGTAAATTTTGTAAACGTTTAACTTTTGATTTATCAGCAATTGATCTTGGATTCCATATATTTATATGATTATTCTTTATTATGCCTTCATATGTTTTTAATAAGAATTCTACAAATTCCTTTGGTTCTTTATCAAGTAGTTCAGCAAATTTTTCATATCTTTCTGATGGCTCTAATCTTATAAAATCCCTAAAATCTTTAGTAGTAAAATCTTTTTTCTTTTTTCTATTTTCTCTAAGATGATCCAATATGACTAATTGTATATCACGAATTTTATTTGAATTGACTCCATATTTATCTTTAAATGGTTCCTTTTCAGCTTTTGTATATGCTCCAGAAACTTCATTATAATCATTACGAAGTTCTTCATCAGTAAATTCTTTTTCTTTTATTTTAATATTCTTATTGATAATTAATTTTTCTGATATAATATCTTTTAGATTTTTCATATCTTAACGATTTTTAATTTGTTATCATCCCATTTATATCCTGCTTTCTTTAATGCTTCCATGAATTCGTCACATTTTTCTTCTGATGCTAATTTATATCTTTCTGGTCTTTCTGAAATAAGACCTACACCAGTATCTATGCCAACACTTAACTTTTTTCTATTATCACAAATATATGTCGCATGATATACTATAGCATTATCACTAGCATTATTTACATGAAAATCTTTATTTAATCCTTTATAAATAAAAAGTAAATCTTCATTCATCTCAACTATATCTCCATCTTGAGCAGTCTCAATAGTCCAATCATCTAAGTTTCTTTTAATTTTTATATTCTTATTAATGATTAGTTTTTCGTTTATAAATTCTATTATTTGTTTCATATATCATTATTCTCCTAATAATTCATCCAATTCAGTTATTCCTTCTTTAGGTTTAGTTTTCAATTGATCAATTACTTTCTGTTCTATTTCTTCAAGTAATTCAGGATTGTCATTCAATAGATCAATAACAGCTTGGCGTCCTTGTCCAAGTTTTACTTCTCCATAGCTGAACCATGAACCTGATTTATGTATGATATCAAATTCTATAGACTTATCAATTATTTCTGAGAATCTATTAATTCCTTTTCCATAAGTAATTTCAAATTCAGCTTTTCTAAATGGAGGTGCACATTTATTTTTTACAACTTTAACTTTTGTAAGATTTGCTATTGCTTCTTCTCCGTTTTTAACTTGTGTTGATTTACGAACTTCTAATCTTATTGATGCATAGAACTTTAATGCATTACCACCGGTAGTAGTTTCTGGGTTGCCAAACAATACACCGATCTTTTCCCGTATCTGATTAATGAATATACAGCAACAGTTACTTCTTTTAATTATGCCAACCATTTTACGTAATGCTTGAGACATTAATCTAGCTTGAAGACCTATTCTTGCATCTCCCATAGCACCTTCTAATTCTGCACGAGGAGTCAATGCTGCAACAGAATCTATAACTAATATGCCAATCTTTCCTGATGATATCAATTTAGTTGCTATCTCCAAACAGTCTTCTCCACAGTCAGGTTGAGCAAAATATAACTTATTGACATCAACGCCTAATGCTTCTGCATAATCTCTGTCAAAAGCATTTTCTGCATCTATATATGCAGCACGTTCTCCAAGTTTCTGAGCTTCTGCTACTGCGTGAATTGCTAATGTTGTCTTACCGCAACTTTCAGGGCCATATATCTCTATTATACGTCCTTTTGGATAGCCACCAATTCCAAGAGCACAGTCTAAAGAAATAGAACCAGAAGGAATAGTGTCAATATCCATTACTTCAGATTCACCTAAAAGCATAACGGCCCCGTCTCCGTATTGCTTTTTAATTTCTTTCAATACTGAGTCTAGTTCATGATCTGTTCCAAATTCTTTTTCTAAAACTTCTTTCTTACTCATAAATAAAATCTTATACTATATTTAATAATATATTTTTTATTACTATATTAAAATTGAATTGAAATAAATAAAAATATCATTATGAAAGTAGAATTAAAACAAATTATAGATCAATTATCTGAAGCATGTAATTTACATAAGAATCATAAAGTAGCAGCATTAGTTGATGAAAACGATATTATTGATGGATGGACAATTGTTGAAGTATTTGAAGACGGAAACATTAAACCATTAAAAGGCGTTAAATTTAATTCAATAAAAGAATTAATTGAAGCTTATGTATAAAAAAGAAAAAACATGTAAATGTATTAAAGATTATTCATTTGAAGATATTCAGTTTCATAAAGGAAGGGAATATCAAGTAGATGAATTCTTAATGTATTATCAAGTATTTCAAAATGGAGGATATGATAAATATGTTATTATAAACGAAGAAAATGAATTTTCAAAATATTTTTTATTAATTACATAATAATCATAGAATGTCATTTTAATGCATTATTTCTGAAGAACTATATAATTATATTACTTTATAGTTTGAAGGATCTAGAAAAGGATCTAGATATATTAAATAAGAAATTTAAATATACATTATTATAAAATAAATTTTACATATTATGTTAAATAAAAATACTTGTGAAGATATCTGGAGTTATATATTGAAAGAACTTCCAAATAAGACTAAATTATTTAATGAAATACATAATATATCTACATATTATAAAGGAAAATATACATATTGTAATGTAAAAGGAATCTATTATGATGATAATTCACATTCATTATATTTTATAAAAGATGATGATTCTAAATTATCATATAATAGAGTAAATTTTGATGTAGTTAGATATATTACTTTAAAAGAGTTTCCTAATTTGAAACGACAGGAAGTTGATAAATTACAAGACACAATAGTAAGATTAAGAACAGTATCTTCAAATTTAGATTTCTGTTATAATTCTTTATTAGGTGATATTTATAGACAATCTTTAAATAATATTGCATATGTAATAGATAATCATATTATAGATTGCTTAAAAGAAATAATGAAATATATAAAATAAAAATGAATGAATAGTTTATTATCAAGAGAAGATATTAAGAAAATTGTAATTGAAGCAATTGAAAATAGATTTGATGAAGATATAAAAAATACTATATTGAAATCTAAACCATTTGATGGCGAAAATACTTTTTTTTATAAAGATCTTAAATTAGATTCTTTAGATGTTATTGAATTCTTATTAGAAGTAGAATATAGCATTAATCAGTCGTTAAAATCGTTTGATAAAAAATTTACTATAGATGATAATATAATTAATCAAGAACTTACTTTAGGAATTTTAATAGATCATATATACAACAATATTAATAAAGATAATAATTAATACTTAATGGATAGACAGAAAATTTATGATATGTTTAAGATATTTAATAGTCATAGTGATGATTATCTCGGTGCTATGTTTATTAATATCTTTAAGACAGAATTACCTTTTTGCTATCGTTATTTTTATAATAATGATGGTATTCTTGAATATAAAGCTTCTCAATTGGCTTTAGATAGATATAAGTTTAATCGTAGAATTGATACACGCCAATTCTTATTGAATCTTATAAAAGTAAAAGAAGAACAATCACTTGAATATGAAATATTTAATTATTCATCAAATGAATTTTTAATATGTGGAGAATATCCTGCTCCATTTATGTTTAATCTTACTACAAGTATTGATGCAGATGCTTCAGATACATATAATGATTTATATGTTGCGCAAGGACATATTGATGAAGTATTTGAAAAAATCGTTAAGCCAAATTGTGTTTCATTGGATAATAAGAATAAATTGGAGTTTGGGATTGCATCTATAATGGAAGGTACAAATACATTATATACTTCATGGTTTGATTATGGTGTCAATATAGATATTGACATTAAGAAGAATTATAATGATGATCTTCCTTATGATAAGATGTGCGAAATACTTGATGATGATACTAGACCTGACTTAATGTTATTCTATGGAGAACCTGGTACTGGTAAGACTTCATTAATTAAGCATCTTATTAAGAAATATATCAATAAGAATTTCATATTTATTGATGGTGGATTATTAGGTAGTATACCACAAGAAAAACTTATGTCATATTTTTTGGATAACTGGGATACTGTATTTATATTAGAAGACTGTGAAAAGATACTTAAAGATAGATCTTCTGGGTATAATCCAGTTATGCCTGTTTTATTGAATATAACAGATGGAATCATTGGAGATGTATTAAAGACAAAATTTATCTGTACATTTAATGATTCATTATCAAAAGTAGACAGAGCATTATTAAGAAAAGGACGTTTATCACTTAAATATGAATTTAAGAAACTTAACAAAGAAAAAGTTAGAAAGATATTACCAAGTGAAGATAAAGATATGACTCTTGCAGATATCTATTATAATGAAAAAGAAAATGATTATTCAAAAACAGGAAGCGGAAGAATTGGATTTTAATAAATATAAAAATAGATAACAATTATGGATAAGAATATTGATAATGTATTATTAGGTAAAATAGATAATGATGGTAAAACATGTAGTTGGCCTGAAGGAAGTAGAGAAGCGAAAGTAGTTCAGATTATTAACCAAATGAGTCAACCTATATCTGATGAGCTAATGAAATCAATTATGAATGCCCCTTTAGCAAAATGTAAATCTGACTCATTATTTCAACTTTCGTTAGAACTAGGATTGACTTTAGATTGTATTCCTGATGATTTGAATTTGTTCTTTATTGCTCAGGATGTAAATACTAAAGAAGCAACTCATATGCTACTTGCGCCTAAAGCAAATAATGATTCTGAAAAAATTACAGAATTAATTAGAATGGTAAATAATGAATGCATAGGAACCCGTACTGAAGATAATCAGACTGTTGCTAATGAATTATTTACAATTATTGCAAATGTTGTAGCTCAATATTGCGCAAGCGATCATCAATATAAAGAAGCATTCTTAAATGTAATTAAATATTGGGAAGATAATATAATTAAAGAAAACGAAAATATAAATAAAGATAATAAATAAATGGCTTATAAGACTGGAGGATATAAGACAAAATATATAGAGGAATGCGGATATATGCGTACAGAATATACAATTTATTCTGCTGTAGAAAGTTGTTCTGATGTATGTTCATATACAATGGTTAATGATGAAACAGGAAAAGAAATAGATATAGTAATTAGTGCTGAAGATGATACTGAAGCTGTTGGAAAATATTCATTAATTGATTGCATTTATTATTTAAAACGAAGAGAAGATAAACATTATGAATGGAAAGAACGTGATATCATTATTGAAGAAATGACACCAGAAGAAGTTACAAAATATTTTGGTTAAATTATTTCAAATTGAAGATTCTTCATATTTGATCCTATAGTCAAATGTTTATTGTTTTTAATAGTATTCACTTCAAATAAGATTTCATTTCCTTTCATATGTACTTTCTTTATTTTACATATGACATCAAAGTTTGGAAAGAATTCACAATCTGAAGTGAATCTAACTTTATGATTAATTAGTTTAGATAAATCAAAAAGACTATATTTATTTACAGGATTCATATTATTATTAAATTGATAAATAAAAATAAATAAAAATGGAACAACAATATTATTGTAGTTTTTGTGGTAAAAGTTTTGAAGATAGTAGTATATTATTAGCAGGAAATGTCGGATATATATGTCCAGAATGCTTAAAGAGATGTAATGCTGAATTAGAAAAATATGAATCAAAAGTAAATAATAAGACTATGGAAGGAATTCCTAAGCCTAAAGAAATCAAAGAGTTTTTAGATCAATATATTATAGGACAAGACAGAGTAAAAGAAAGAGTTTCTGTTGCAGTATATAATCATTATAAAAGAATTAATACTGAAAATAATGATGATGTTGAAATAGAAAAGTCTAATATCTTGCTTCTGGGTGGGACAGGTACAGGTAAAACCTTAATTGCAAAAACTATAGCAAAAATGCTTGACGTACCATTTAGTATAGGAGATGCAACCTCGCTAACACAGGCAGGATATGTTGGTGATGATATTGAATCATTATTAGTTAGTTTATATCAAGCATCTGATTATGATGTAGAAAAAACTGAACGTGGTATTGTATTTATAGATGAAATTGATAAGATTGCTTTAAAAGGTGGTAATGCTTCAATTACTCGTGATGTATCTGGTGAAGGAGTACAACAAGGACTACTTAAACTATTAGAAGGATCTATTGTTTCAATTCCTCCTAAAGGTGGTCGTAAACATCCTGAAGCACCACTTATTAAAATAAATACGAAAAATATATTATTTATATGTGGAGGTGCATTTGTTGGCATAGAAGATAGAATCAAAAAACGTTGTAATAAACAAGTAATAGGATTTAATTCAGATGTTGATACAAAAATGGAAGATGAAGACTATATGTCAAAAATAACGCCTTTAGACATTAAGTCTTACGGGTTGATTCCAGAATTAATAGGACGTTTGCCAGTAATTACATATACTGATGAATTAGATAAGGATGCATTAATTAGAATATTAACAGAACCAAAGAATGCGTTAATAAAACAATATAAGAAAATATTTGAATTAGACAATATCAAATTAGATTTTACTGATGATGCATTAGAATACATAGTTGATAAAACAATAGAAAACAAACTTGGTGCTCGTGGTCTTCGTGGAACAATGGAAAACATAATGAATAAAGCAATGTTCAATATGCCTTCTGAAAATGTAACAGAATTTACTGTTGATTTAGATTATGTTAAGAAACAAATCGGCTAAACATAATTTATAATTATTTAACATATTTTATAAACTGGGATTTTAAATAATCTCAGTTTTTTCTATATTATATAATAAATTAAATAATATAATAAATTAAATAATAAAATTATGGATTGGAATTATCAAGAGTATAAACAAAAACGTAAGAAACAAAAGAAAGAAGATCCTATTGCTTTTAAGTTTCAGTTTATTTATAACATACTTGGAAAGATTACTAATTCAATTTGTGATAGAATGAATTATATTGGATGGTCATATGAAGCAGGTTCTTATTATGAGAAGATGGATTATTTCTATCATTGGAAGATGGAGAATTTCAAACATAGAAAATCTTATGATTATGATTTGATTAAGAATGATTATAATATAAAGAATAAAAAGACAAGAGAATACGTTGTTAAATATTTTGAGGAAGCTTATCAGTTGTTTATAGAAGGCAATATTTTAACACATCGTTTTTCAAATGGTGAATTTGAATATTATAATTCATGGTTTTGGAAGAATATTAAAAAATTTAAGGAGGAACGTTGGTAATATGCATATAGATGGGAAAGTATTTTTTATGACAGGTCCTAAGGAATTAGAAAAGGCTTGGGATTGGTTACAACATACAAGAGGCACTTTATATAATTGGGCAGCTGATTATGTAAAATATAAAGATCCTGAACATGTTGAATTTTGGTATGGATCAAAAGTAACAGAAGGTATTGATACAATTAAGACATTAACAAAAGAACAATTCTTAAAAGAATTTGATCATATTGAATTAGCTGAAGATTGGGGAATATTATAATTATCGTATTCAATAAAGTAATTTATATAATATATGACAAAATTATTTAAAGATCTTAACGAAGGCAATCCAGTATTCATGGTAAAATATACTTCTAATATTCCTGATTATTATTGTCCAGATCATATTAGAAAGTTATATGTTGATAAGATTATATATGGGACAGAATTTGAAGGCGGTGATCTATATAAATTAAAAAGAACTCATGTTTTCAGTGCTGATGAAGTTTATGAGATAAGACATGAAAATAGCGATAGACATGATAGTCTTCTTTTAGATAGTGATTTCGCTTATGGAAATAACGGAACTAATACTGAAGGATATAGATTCTATACAACATATCAAGGTGCATTGAATTATCTTATTCAACAGATTCAAATAAATATAAGTAAACAACTAAAAAGACTTGAAGATATTGAAACAAGATTAGGTGTATCAGATAGAAATCTTATAACTATTAAGACTAAAAGTGTATATGAGCAAAAAGATCATTGGAGTCATTTAAAGAAAACTGAAATATATGATACTTGTTGGTTTAATGATAAGATAAATTGTAATTTCATTGATAACAGTCTTAAGGACAAACAATATGAGGTTTGGTCTAAATATGTTGAGCATGATGCGTTAGGAAGAAAAACTAACCACGATTCTATATATATTAAAGATAAATTAGTAAAGAAATTTGATACTTTACAAGAAGCTAATGCTTGGATATTTAAAAATGATAAATCAAGAACTCCGTGTGAAGAAGGAACACCATTCTTTGAAGGAGATCATTATTATGTAAAAGAAGCAGAAATTAAATGAGGAAAATAGATGGCAAATTTAAAAATTATATAAAAAATAGAGAACCCTGGTATTCACCTTATGAAGGATTTTCTATGTCTGATATACAGAATGCATATGAAGCAGGATATAAACAAGCTGCTCAGGAAATATCAAGTATTTGGGAAAGACCAAAGAATATATTAGAATGGCTGAAAGCAAGACGAAGAGAAGGGTTAGTTTATATTGAAGATTTATTAAATAAAAGACATGAATAAGATAGCATTATTACTTTCAGGAGGAGTTGATTCATCAGTATCATTACATATGCTTTGTAATGCTGGTGAGAAGCCTGATTGTTTTTATATACATATTGGTCCTGATGAGAAGGATTCATATAG
>AUXO015136130.1_pt1 | contig 17422 bp, 15 predicted proteins | sample 768731 | NCBI WGS metagenome assembly AUXO01 (sample SAMN02715735, study PRJNA202380) | gut metagenome | biome: sheep rumen | host: Ovis aries | place: New Zealand: Palmerston North
AAGCAGGTTTTTTTTGACAGACACATACGAATCTGCTAACATCCTTACAGAATAAAAATAGATATATTAAATATACAATTAATATTTAATATACATTTATAACTGTTTTGGGGATGAGTACATGAAATCTATGCGAAAGAATGATAGTCTGACATGGATCCAGGTTATAGCTTGTGTTGCTGTATTGATGCTGCATTCAAATGGTTGTTTCTGGAATTTCAGTGCTACGCAGATGTATTGGAAAAGTGCCAATATCATTGAATGTTTTTTTTATTTTGCGGTTCCTTTGTTCTTTATGAGCAGTGGGATCACAATGATGGATTTTTATGATCGTTATACTTTACGGGAATATTTCATAAAACGTGGAAAAAAGGCCGTACTTCCTTTTCTTGGGTGGAGCTGCATTGGCCTTTTCTGGGGTATGGCCCGAGGACAAATCCTTGTTTCTGATCTGAATGTTTCATACGTTGCGAAAGGGATCATGGATGCTGCTTTTGTTCCAATGTACTGGTTCTTTACGCCTTTGTTCATCATCTATCTTTGTATGCCTTTATTTGCAGCTGTAGAAAAGAAGAAAAGAAGGCTTGTGTTTACCTATCTGGCTGTGACCGGTTTTATATTGAATTCTTTGATCCCGTTTCTGCTGGCTTTATGCAAAGTGGAATGGACCATGCCCTATACGTTAAGTGTTTTGTCCGGTTCCTTGTTTTGGCCGGTGGCCGGCTGGCTTATACATAATACAGAGTGGACCAAAAGACAACGAGCAGGCTTATATCTGCTGGCAATACTGGGACTGTTTATGCATATAGCTGGTACATATATCACATCTATGGAAGCAGGATCCATCGTACGTACGTTTAAGGGATATCAAAATGTGCCATGTATTCTGTATTCGGTCGGCATTTTTGTCTTGTTGAAACAAACCGGATCCCGGATCATGAAAAAAGAAAGGGTCGCCCGCTTCATTGGCTGGCTTTCCAGATATACTTTCGCAATCTATCTGGAGCAGTTTCTTTTGTTGGATATCATCCCTATGATAACAGGTGTGGATACTAAGCTTCTTGTTTATCGATTGGTGGCACCGTTTGTGATGATCCCGATCATGATCGGGGGCACATGGCTCTTACGTAAAGTGCCGGGAATCCGACGATTGGTCCCTTAAAGCCATACATATAAAATCCGAAAAAGAAACGTTTTGTTCATTTGTGTTTAACCATTGGTTGTATTATAATATACCTTGATATACAGGAGGTACAAGTATGCCTATTAACAAGTCCACCGAATATGGAAATATATCCATTTCATTAGACGCTGTAGCCAATTTGGCCGGCGGAACCATCACAGAGTGTTATGGGGTCATTGGAATGGCTTCACAGAAAGCGGTTCGTGATGGATGGTATGAATTATTGAAAATTGAGAACTATTCACGTGGTGTGGTTGTGCGTCAACAGGAAGACGGAATCGTTCTGGATTTATACATTGTTGTGATGCAGGGTATTAAGCTGGCAGAGGTTGTTTTAGAAGCACAGAAACGAGTAAAGTATGTTGTGGAAAAAACATTGGAAGTAAAAGTAAAAGAAGTGAATATCTGCGTACAAGGCGTTCGTGCGTCCAAGTAGGAGTAGTTATATGGAACAGATTAATGGTCAACTATTAAAACAGATGCTCGAGTCCGGTATGAATAATCTTGGAAATCATTCTGCCGAAGTCGATTCTTTAAATGTCTTTCCGGTTCCGGATGGAGATACCGGAACCAACATGTATCTGACGGTATCCAATGGTGTCAAAGCCGCTTTGGAAGCACCGGGTGAACATGTTGGAAAAATTTTTAAAGCCTTATCTCGTGGTTTGTTGATGGGAGCCAGAGGAAACTCCGGTGTCATCACATCACAGATCTTCCGAGGGATTTATCAGGCGGTTGAGGACAATGAGTCCATTGATGCCATGCAGCTGGCCCACGCGCTGGTGAACGGCAGCCGTATTGCGTACAAAGCGGTTATGCGTCCGGTAGAAGGGACCATCCTGACCGTTGTTCGTGAAGCGGCAGATTATACCTATGCGTATACAGTGACGGAAGAAGTTACGGATTGTACACTGGTTATGCAGAAAATGGTCGATGAGGCCAATGAATCCTTACTAAGAACACCGGAGCTTTTACCGGTACTGGCCGAGGTCGGTGTAGTCGACAGCGGTGGTAAGGGACTGTATTATATTCTGGAAGGTTTCTTGCTGGCTTTGCAGGGCAAACCGGTCACAAAGACGGAAACAGCCGAAGCAGCCGAACAGGCGCAGACCAAGGTAGAAGGCGGCGAGGATGAATATGGATTCTGTACGGAATTCATTATCCAGTTGAGCGCGAATGGTATTCGTCATTTCTCGGAAGCCGGATTTAAAGATGAATTATCCACCATCGGAAATTCATTGGTATGTGTACAGGATGAAGATCTGGTAAAGGTACATGTGCATACTTTAGAACCGTTTACAGCTTTAAAGATGGGTCGTCGACAAGGTAAGTTTGTTAAAATCAAAGTAGAAAACATGCAGCAGCAGCATGACCATATTGTTGAGATCGAGGAAGCGAAACAGTATGCCAAAAAACAGCCTGCTGTAGAGCATAAAAAATATGCCATCATTGCGGTAGCGCCGGGAGATGGTATCGATCAGATGTTCCGCGAACTGCGGGCGGATATCATTATCGGTGGTGGTCAGACAATGAATCCGAGCACGGAGGATTTCGTAGAAGCAATTGAACAGGTGGATGCCGATCATATTTTTGTTTTCCCAAATAATTCCAATATTATTCTGGCAGCCAATCAGGCACAGACAATCTGTAGTGATCAGGATATTCATGTAATGCCGACTAAGACGATTCCACAGGGATTGTCAGCTTGTGTTATGTTCAATCCGGAAATGGATGTGGAAGATAACGTAGCAGAGATGCAGGAAGCCATCGATCATGTGAAGAGTGGTGAAGTAACTTACGCAATCAAGGATACAACCTACAATGGAATGGAAATAAAAAAAGGAGAATACATGGGTATCTCCGGAAAAGATATTGCCGCAAGCTGTCCGGATTGTATGGAAGCCAGCCAAAAGCTATTGGATTCCATGCTGGATGAGGACAGTGAACTGGTTACTTTGATCTATGGGATGGAAGCAACGGAAGAACAGGCTCAGCAATTGGCTGACTATGTAGAAGAGGTCAGTGAGGCCGAAGTGGAGATCCATGAAGGAAAACAACCGGTCTATTCATTTATAATCGGTGTTGAATAAAAAACAAGGAGCTTGATAGAAGTCTATCAAGTTCTTTTGTATTGAGGTGAGATTATGATATTTATTACAGGGGACACGCATCGGGAACAAGATATTGCGAAAATAAACCCGGATGATAAGTTTCCGTTAGGAAAACAGTTGACTGCAGATGACTATTTGATCATCTGCGGTGATTTCGGCTGTATCTGGGATGGAGGTAAAGGGGATGCTTTTTGGCTGAACTGGCTGGAATCTTTGCCTTGGCAGACTTGTTTTATAGATGGAAACCATGAGAACTTTACATTGTTAAAAGAATATCCGGTTGAGACATGGCATGGAGGAAAGGTTCATCGGATCCGCTCCAATATCGTGCATCTGATGCGCGGAGAATACTTTGATATTGATGGACATACGTTTTTTACGTTCGGCGGAGGGGCCAGTCATGATGTGCAATACCGTGTAGCCAATGTAAACTGGTGGCAATGTGAACTACCGACTAAAGAAGAGATGGATCATGCGATTGAAACACTGCAAGCGCACAATTGGAAGGTGGATTATGTTTTGACACATGATATCTATCAATCACATCCGTTGACACGGCGTTTTGTTCTGGATATTAATAACTACGATGCGCCTTATTTTGACATTCAGATGTTTTTGGAGAAAATTGCCGCCAAGCTAGATTATAAAGCCTGGCTGCATGGTCACTATCATGAGGATGGATATTATATCCGGGACGGGAAACCGACCATTGTTTTGTTTCATAAGATCATCACGCTGGATGGTATCGATATATTGAGAAATGAATGGAAATAGGAGGATAGCATGCATCTTTTATTAGCGGAAGACGAACGCTCCTTATCGAAAGCTCTGGTACGTATCCTGGAATATGCGCATTATACGGTGGATGCTGTTTATGACGGGCAGGAAGCTCTGGACTATATGGAAGCAGAAGATTATGACGGGATCATACTGGATATCATGATGCCTGAAATTGACGGGATCGAAGTATTGCGACGTTTTCGTGCCTTGGGCAAACAAACACCGGTCTTACTGCTGACCGCAAAATCAGAGATCGATGATAAAGTCGAAGGGCTGGACAGCGGAGCCAATGATTATCTTACCAAGCCATTTGACACCAAGGAATTGTTGGCACGTATACGTGCCATGACACGCATACAGACAGTCGCAGTGGATGCCTCTTTAAGCTTTGGCAATGTTTTATTGAACCAGAAAACCTTTGTGTTATCGAATGAACGAGCGCAGTTTACGCTGGCCAATAAAGAGTATCAGATAATGGAACTGCTGATGAGCAATCCTGGGCATGTGATTGCTACGCAACGAATCTTCGAAAAGATCTGGGGATATGATTCGGATACAGAGATAAATGTAGTCTGGGTATACATTTCTTATTTACGGAAAAAACTGAATCAGATGCAGGCGGATATTCTTATCAAGGCACACCGCAATGTCGGCTACTCATTAGAAAAGAAGGCCGCTCATGATTAAAAAATTACGCTATAAGTTTATTTTGATTGCCTTGGTATCGGTATTTACGACCTTAACATTGATCATGGGCAGTGTGAATGTATTAAATTATCATAAAGTCACACAGAATGCAGACAATCTGTTACAGATATTAGCGGATAATGACGGGAAATTTCCTATCGGGCAAAGACCCGATGAAGAAGGGGCCCCTTTTGATCAAAACGAAGGCTTTGTTGGTCCTGCCCCGGATAATTATAATGAGGAAACGCCATACGAATCCCGTTATTTTTCAGTCACGTTGGTTGGTCAGGATGTACAGACAACCAATACGGAACAAATCCAGGCTGTCGACCAGCAGCAGGCAACAACCTATGCCAGGCAGGTGTATCAGCAGGATCGTATTTCCGGTTTTATAAATAATTACCGGTATAAAATCGAGAAAGACGGAGAGAACACTACGATCTATTTTCTGGATTGTACCCGGACATTGGATGCGTTTTACAGCTTTCTGTTGATCAGCGTCCTCGTATCGCTTATTGGTTTTCTGATCGTCTGTTTCTTGATAGTACTAGCTTCTCGGCGGGTTACCCGGCCCGTGGCGGAAAGCTATGAGAAACAAAAGCAGTTTGTTACCGACGCCGGCCATGAAATCAAGACCCCGCTGGCCATTATTCAGGCCGATCTGGATGTATTGGATCTGGAAGGAATAAACAATGAATGGCTGCAGGATATCCGTTTTCAAACAAAACGTTTATCTTCATTGACACAGGATCTGATCTTCCTTTCGAAAATGGAAGAGACCAACACTTTTAGTATGAAGGAGTTCTCGTTATCCGATACAGTACAGGGCATTGCTCGTTCCTTTGAGTCCAGGGCGCGTATGGAAGATAAAAAATATACATACGAGATTGAACCGGATCTGACGATCCAGGGGGATCAACAACGGATAGAACAGTTGATTTCTTTACTGCTGGACAATGCGTTTAAGTATTCATATACACAGGGAGAAATCCGTCTTGATGTAAAGGAGAAAGGAAAAAAGAAAAGGATCCAGGTTTACAATACAACAGAATCCATATCTCGTAAGAATCTGCCGTATTTGTTTGATCGATTCTACAGAATTGACAGTTCAAGAAGCCGACAGACCGGTGGTTCAGGAATTGGTTTATCTGTAGCCCAGGCCATTGTCGAAGCGCATAAAGGGACTATTACGGCAACAACCGAAGATGAAAAATCCTTATTGATGGAGATTGTCCTTTAAAGAACCGAAAAGGTTCTTTTTTTATGGCAAAAAGAAAAGGGCTTTAATAAGCCCTTAGGATTAGTTGTATTCTGCCAATAAATCAGATAATTCCTCTTCAATGGTCTTAGCTAAGGTATCAAAGGAATGATCGAACATATCCTGATCCTGGTAAGTCAGCGGCAAGCTGATAATTTCTTCGACACCGTTGGAACCAACGATCGAAGGAGTACCGATGTAATAACCATATTTTCCATATTCACCATTCTGGAAACTGGATACCGGCATAATAGCGCGCTCATTATTTAATACACAGGTAACGATCCTCTTCAACGCTACACCGATACCATAGTAGGTGGCTCGTTTCAGTTCAATGATCTTATAAGCCTTATCACGTACATTGAGATATAATTCCTGTAGTTCGCCTAAGGATACATTCTGTTTTTCATCTAGGTATTCCAATAGGTTTTTAGCACCTACATATGTATTAGCCCAGGAAACAAAGCTGGAATCTCCGTGTTCCCCCATGATATAGGCATGAATATTTGATGGGGTTACGTTCAAACGATGAGCAATTTCCACACGAAGACGAGCGGTATCCAGAACATCACCGGAACCGAATACATGGTTCTTTTCCAGACCGGATGCTTTATAAGCAACATAAGTCATGATATCTACCGGGTTACCGGCAACAATCAGAATACCATCAAATCCATTCGCTTTTAATTGCTCACAGCAGTTCTTTGTAATACCGGCATTGATCTTTACCAGTTCCAGACGTGTCTGACCTGGTTTCTGTGCGATCCCGGCTGTTAATACGACGATATTTGTATCTTTTGCATCCGTGTAATCACCTGCGCGTATCTTCATCTTGGATTCTGAATAAACCAAAGCGTCAGCTAGATCCATTTCTTCACCTTTTGCTTTGTCAGCATTGACATCCACCAATACCAGTTCATCAATACCACGTTCATTCAGAAGAGAGTAGGCAAAACTCATTCCTACGAACCCACATCCAATCAGCATGATCTTACGTTTTGAAATTTTTTCTTGAGCCATTTATGATATACCTCCTAATAATTATTTATAATAATATTATATCATAATAAACACATAAAAAATGAAAACGCTTTTAAAATTTATTTAGTATCATAAAAAGAGAGCTTTCTTAATGAAGCTCTCTATTAATTGGTAGAAGCGGATTGCAATTTTACCGATTTGGTGATTTCCTGTCCGTCTCGTTTTACAACGATTTCAATAGTGTCGCCGACCTTGTGCTTTGCCAGGATTGCTTTCACATCCGCTGCATTCTCAATGGTCTGGCCATCTACGGAAATGATACGATCCTTTACTTTCAATCCAGCTTTATCCGCTGCACCACCTTCGACAATCTGCACGATATAACATCCTTCTTCAGCATCTTCGTCCATATAGTAATTGGAACGACTTGAATAATCATATAGACTGACATTTAAAGCAGCTCGTTTTGATACTTTTCCGTCACTCATCAGTTCGTTAATAATATCGATGGCACTGTTGATCGGAATGGCAAAGCCTAGACCTTCCACGCCATCGCTGCTGGCTTTTGCGTTGACGATGCCGATCAGATTACCGTTGGCGTCAAACAAGCCGCCACCGGAATTACCCGGGTTGATGGAAGCATCTGTCTGTAAAAGAGTCATAACCGTTCCATCGATTTCAATCTGCCGGTTCAAAGAAGAAATGATCCCTTGTGTGACTGTACCGCCTAAGGCACCTAAAGGATTACCAATCGCTATGGCGGCATCCCCGACCTCAAGATTATCGGAATCTCCCATCGTTGCGGTGGTTAAGCCTTTGGCATCGATCTTGATCACAGCCAGATCACTTTGCGGATCGGTGCCTACGATGTCTGCTTCGTATTCTTTTCCGTCAGTTGTTGTTACAACAATATGGGTGGCCCCATTCACAACGTGGTTATTGGTTACGATATAGCCGTCTTCACTGAAGATCACGCCGCTGCCGGCTCCTTGTTCAATATATTGACCGAACATACTGTTTCCGTTGGAAGCTGCTTCTGTGGTGATCTCTACAACACAGGGACCACATTTGGAAACGACATCGCTAACATCGTTGATTGTATTATTGTCTGAAGAAACCTTACCGGTTGTCTGGGTAATCTGAACTCCCGGATTTTTGTTTCCTCCAGATCCGAGTTTTCCGCCGATGAAACCGAACAGCCCGGATATCAAGGCGACACATATGATCAAAATAATAAATTTCCCTGAAGAATTCTTTTTTGTTCTGAATTCAGGAGGGGTTGATTGATATTGAGCCATATAACATACCTCCTCATATTTCAAAATATAGTATACTCTAAATTATCGCAGAAAGCCCAATAGAAAAATGTGATATTGTAGATGTTCCAAAAAAATTGGACTAAACGCTTAAAAAAAATCGGAATAATGCTATAATATTGTTTATTCGAGGAGGATTTTATTATGCCTGTGAAAAAAACGAAAAAAGTAAGTTCAGCGAAGTCGACCAAAAAGACAGCTGCCAAGAGCAAAGCTGCACCAAAGGCGACAAAGAAAAGTGTTGCTAAGACAACCGCAAAAAAACGGATGACCAAAGCACAAAAGGAAAAGATTGAACAATTTAATAAGTTCTCATTGGACACTTGTATTGAAATGGCAAAGGCTATGGGTGTTGCGATGGACTATGATCAGTATGCTTCCATGTTGATGGAAAGTGCGGATATTTCCAAATTGTCCGAAAACGTTTTGTCTCAGTATAATGTAGATAAAAAGGCGTTCAGTTTCGAAAAAGACGGATATGATACGGATTTGATCCCGGTTATCTTTGAAAGAGTGGAAAAGACCGCAGTCGTTACAGCCTCGGATTTCACGGAAATTGCAGATAAGGTCAAAAAACATCAGAAGTATGTGATCCAAGATGACAGTACATTGAACAACGATGAGTATAAAACAGATTTTGATGTAGTAAGAGAAGTATTGATCATTGCCCAGAAAAAGGATGTTCGATCAACAGAGGATATGGAAAAGATCATCAACGTAAATCCGAAACAGCTGATTGTTACCTTTGCAGATCTGGCTTATAAGGTATTGAATTTCTTTGAATTTGACGATGTTAAATATTACGAAAAGTTTATTTTTGCAGTATTGTCTCAATTTGATGACCTTCGTCAGGAAATGGGGAACCGTATTTTGATGGATGTTGCCGATTTGTATATCCAGCGTGGTGACTATTCAATGGGGGATGCTAACTACCAGTATATTCTCAGAGAAAATGAAATTAAGGATTATATCTATTACCGCTATGCCAGCATCTATCAGAATGGCATTGATGTAGATAAAGCCAAATCGATTGCGGCCACAGCTATGCAGGTGGTTGGACCGGAATACGAATATTATGATAAAATAAACAAGATTTTTGAAGCGTAATACTTGGAGGAAAGCTATGACAAAAACATCGATTCCAGAGTGGATCCTGCAGTGCCTGGATCAATACGGGAACTGCGCCTGTGGAAGAACGATTACAAAGAAATTAGGAAAAGAAAAGCTGTTGAATACATTGGAAGGAATGGGGTATCCGTGTGACCTGGAAATTATTTCGGATTCGAAAGATGAGGAGTATCCAAAGGACGGTACCTATATCTTAACTACCAAAAATCGTGAAATTATGTTAGACAGCGCAGATTATTAAGAAAGAGAAGGCAATTGCCTTCTCTTTTATCCTATATACACATTACTTGGACGGATCAACTTACGGTTGTTCTGACGATTCTCCAGATGATGTGCTACCCAGCCGGCACAGCGCGCCATGCAGAACAGAGGGGTAAACAAGGTGGAATCAAAGCCAAGCATGGAATATGTGAAGCCGGAATAGAAGTCAACATTGACGCAAGTTTCAATGCCTTTGATATCTTTCATAGCCTTCAAAGCAGCTTTTTCAAAAGCTTCCAGACATTCAAATTCCATCAGACGTCCTTTTTCGATAGCCAGTTTCCGGCTGGCTTCCTTGATTGCTACAGCTCTAGGATCGCTTAACGTATAAACCGCGTGACCAACTCCATAGATCAGACCGCTGCGATCGTAGTAATCTCTATTTAAAAGACGTACCGCAATCTGATAGAGCTTGTCGGGATCGGTTGTGACGCCTTCATGTTCAAAGATGTATTGGAATTGCTCAAATACCTTGGCGTTGGCACCACCGTGACGAGGCCCTTTTAAAGAGCCGATGGAGGCACTGATACAAGAATAAATGTCGGTTCCTGTACTGGAGATAACGACATTGGCAAATGTTGAGTTATTACCACCACCATGATCCGCATGCAGCACCAACAAAGTATTTAGCGTATCTACTTCCTGCTTTGTCACTTTATTGCTTTGTCGATGCAGACATAGTATGTTTTCGGCGAAGCTTTTATCCGGATAAGGATATTGTGTGATCTTCATATGGTGATAGTTGGAGAACACGAACAGCGGCATACTGGCCAAAACGGTAATACCGCGGATCATACGGCTTTCCAGAGAATCCGTATCCGGATTCGGATCGGTGCCGTACAGTTTCAAGACTTCGATTTGTAAAGCGTTTAAGATGTTTTTTGTCTGATAGGTCTCATCGATCAGGTCGGTACGGCTGATGTGTGTCAGCGTGTCATGAAAGATCAGAAGTTCGAGTTCGCTTGGAAGTTTACCGAAAATCAAAAGATAGGCTGTCTGTTCATACGCATTGGGCAGATTGACAAGATCCTGGATACTTTGGTTACGAAAGATCAGTTTTCCTTCTTTATTGACTTTCTGCCCGTGTACCATCTGGTACCCGACTACGTCACAGATTCTTGTCAGTCCGACTTTTACACCCGTTCCGTTTTCATTACGCAGACCTTGTTTGACATTGTATCTGGCATATAGGGAAGGATCAATGACGAGAGAATCCTTGTTATCATCGTAGATTTTTTTGAGTGCTTTCATAGAACCTCCTTTTTTGATTGTTACATTATAACAGATTATTTCATAAAATAGTAAATCTTTGCTATAATTATGAACAAGTGAGGATGATAGGATGATGAATTTAACACAAAAGATTATTAAAAATCATTTAATTAGCGGGGAAATGATACCGGGAAGCCCGATTGAGATCCGCATGGATCAGACATTGACGCAGGATGCGACGGGAACAATGGCGTATATGCAGTTTGAAGCCATGGGGATCGATCAGGTAAAAACCGATTTATCCGTCAGCTATGTTGACCACAATACATTACAAAGCGGCTATATGAATGCCGATGATCACGCATATCTGCAGACCGTTGCAGCCAAGCACGGCATTTATTTTTCCAAACCGGGCAATGGCATCTGCCATCAGGTACATCTGGAGCGTTTTGCGACACCGGGGAAAACCTTGATCGGTTCGGATTCGCATACGCCAACCAGTTCAGCTATGGGATGTATTGCTATTGGTGCCGGGGGACTGGATGTAGCCAAGGCTATGGCCGGTATTCCTTACCGTCTGGCAATGCCGCAGGTCGTTGAAGTATATTTGACCGGTTCATTGAAACATGGTGTTTCCAGCAAGGATATTATCCTGGAGCTTCTTCGTCGGTTAAGTGTCAAGGGTGGTGTAGGAAAAGTATTTGAATATACTGGCCCTGGTGTAAAGACGTTATCTGTATATCAAAGAGCGACCATTACCAACATGGGTGCGGAACTGGGAGCAACGACATCTATTTTTCCAAGTGATGAGATTACTGAAGCGTTCCTGAAACAGCAGGATCGCCAGCAGGATTATCAGCCGTTGGCTGCGGATGAAGGTGCTTTCTATGATGATAGAGTGGAAATTGATCTGTCATCGTTACAGGCAATGGCCGCCTGTCCGAATTCCCCGGATGCTGTTAAAACCATTGCGCAGCTGCAGCCAAAAAAAGTGGATCAGGTTGCTATCGGTTCCTGTACAAATTCCGGTTATGAGGATTTGATGAAGGCAGCCAATCTCTTAAAAGGGAAAAAGGTCCATCCGGATGTATCATTGGTCATCAGTCCGGGTTCTCGTCAGGTTTTACTGAAGCTGATGCAGACTGGCGCCCTGGCTGTCTTTGTAGAGGCTGGAGCACGTATCCTGGAATGTACGTGCGGTCCATGTATCGGTATGGGACAGTCTCCTCGCAGCAATGCAGTATCCCTGCGTACATTTAATCGTAATTTCTACGGACGTTCCGGAACGTTAAGTGCCGGAGTTTATCTGGTTTCTCCGGAAACAGCGGCCGCTTCGGCTATCACCGGTGTTTTCACAGATCCGTCTACCATGGATTATGAAGATGCGTTTGAAACAGAGCCGTTGATCATCGATGACTCCATGATCCTGCCTCCAAGCAAGGATCCGGATAGTGTAGAGATCTTACGTGGACCGAATATCAAACCGCTTCCACAGAATGCGGCGATGACGGAATCTATCGAAAAAAAGATCGTGATTAAATTACCGGACAATATCACAACAGATCATATTGCTCCGGCGGGCAGTAAAGTTCTGCCATATCGTTCCAATATTGAAAAATTATCGACTTTTGTGTTTATGAATAATAAAGAGCATTTTGACCAGATCTGTAAGGAAAACGGGGGCGGTATTATCGTTGCCGGTGAGAATTACGGACAAGGATCCAGTCGTGAACACGCGGCTTTGGCACCGATGTATCTGGGAATCAAGGCAGTGGTCGCAAAAAGTTTTGCCCGTATCCATCTGGCCAATCTTGTAAACTTCGGTATTTTGCCTTTTACCTTTGTCAACGAAAATGATTATGACAAGCTGGAGGAAATGGATACATGTTTGATCCGTCATATACCGGATCTCTACAAGGATAAACAGACGGTATTAGAGGATAAAGAGCGCAATATTTCCATTCCGATCGTATGTCAGTGTACAGATGATGATCTGGACATTATTATGGAAGGCGGTGCCCTGAACTTTATTCGTAACCATCAGTCCTAGGGAAAGTGAGGTTCTATGAAGGTTTCGCAAATCCTTCGTGCAGTTATATTTTTTGTGATCATAGATGTTCTGTTGTTATGGGGCAGTGCCTGGCTTATGAACGGATCCTTGTTGACTGTTTTTTTCGGACAGGGTGTTTTACATGACCAGGGTGTGATGGAGTCAATGACCCTATTAAAGAGGATCTTGTCTGACACATATATTCATTGCCTGGCTGCTTATTTGACCGGAATTCATTTTCTGGGATCTTTATCCTTTCGTAAAAAGTGGGCCGGTATGATACGAGGTCTCTCTTTATTGGCCTGTGTCGGTATCCTGATCATTCATCTAGGTCAGGTGGTCATGCCTTCGGTCATGGTGGTACAAAAAGCGAAAATGTATCAGTACAGTGCCGAGCATGATGAACAAGTTTATTCTCAACAGGTCAATGGAATGCCGGTTATTGAAGTGCAGTCTGACCAGGAATATCCGTACGATGTGGAGCAGATCAAACAAGCTGTGGCCGCTATGCCGGAATTTTTGTTGGAAAACTGTGCTAAGATCTACATTATGGATGAGGCCCATTATCTGCAGACCGGCAAACAGTTAAAGGTTGCCAATCTGAAGAACACGGCGGCATTTTCCTATTCCTCGGACATGTCGATCTATATTCGCATTATTACAGATCCACAGATCGAAAAGGATTATCTGCATACGGTATCCCACGAATTGTGTCATATCTATGATTTTTCCAAAGGGGATCTGTTTGTTGATCCAAGTGGTTGTTCGAATTCGGATGAATTTATGCGGTTGTATCAAGCAGCTCCGGATTCTGTGAGTGAATATGGTTCCACCAGCCAGTACGAATTCTTTGCGGAGGCAGGTTCTTTGTATATTCTGGATCCATACGCATTGTATTATGCGAATCCGGATGTCTATGATTACTTTGATTCTTTATTTGGACCCTATTATGCAGATCAGCCATGAAATTCATGGCTTTTTTGATGGTATAATGATTTCGGAGGTTTCAATATGGAAAAAAAGGATGAAGAGCTACGCTTATTAAAAAAAGATTTTAAACTGGGAAGTGTTATTTTCAGCTGGACCGGTATCATCCTGGTATTCTTTGTGATCGGGATCCTGCTGCTGTTGATTGCTATGAACTGGTTTGCCGGGTGGCTGTCCGGCATTGCTGCCGGTGCATTGGTTTTTGACCTTGTTATCTTGGTCGGTCTGATCAACAGTGATATGGATTCGACCGGAAAAATAACCTGGGCTCTGGTTATCAGTGCCATCCCGGTGCTGGGGGCTTTATTCTACTTGTATACACGGCTGGATATTGGTTCCCGTAAAATAAAAAAGATGTTAAGCAGCCAGACCACTGAGCTTCGGGAGGTATTGAAGGAAGATTCATGGGATCTTTCTGATCTTGAAAAAGAGGCACCCCAGATAGCGGGAACTGCCAGATATATTGCTTCCACCGGTAATTTTCCGGTATATCGCGATACAGATGTCCGCTTCTATGCTTTAGGGGAATACAAGTGGAAAGACATGCTGGAAGATCTGAAAAAGGCAGAACGCTTTATCTTTTTGGAATACTTTATCATCCAGGAGGGTCTGATGTGGGGAAAGATCCTTAATATCCTGGCGCAGAAAGCCAAAGAAGGGATAGAAGTCCGTGTGATGTACGATGGGACATGCGAACTGAGCACACTTCCTCATAATTACCCGCAACGTTTGCAGGAATTAGGTATTCAATGTAAAATGTTTTCTCCGTTAACCCCTGTGGTGTCCACTTATTATAATTATCGCGACCATCGCAAGATTCTGGTGATTGATGGAAAGATCGCATACAACGGCGGTGTGAATTTAGCCGATGAATATATCAATGCCTATGAAAAATATGGACATTGGAAAGATACAGCGCTTCGGCTGGAGGGGGCGGCTGTTCGCAGCTTTACATTGATGTTTTTGGAAATGTGGAATCTGACCGAGCAGGATCCTGTGGTCGATCCGTACATACAGAGGCTTGTCAATCAACCTAGGCAAATGGGTTACGTACTTCCCTATGGAGACAATCCTTTTGATGAATATAAAGTCGGAGAAACTGTATATATGGACATTTTATATCAGGCACACAGCTATGTGCATATAATGTCCCCGTATTTGATCTTAGATGACGAAATGATTGCAGCATTAAAATCTACGGCATTAAAAGGAATCGATGTAAAACTGATCCTTCCGGGGGTGCCGGATAAAAAGATGGTTTTTGACATAGCGTGGACGTATTTCCGAACATTGATGGAAGCCGGCGTACAGATCTATCTGTATACACCGGGGTTTGTTCATGCCAAGGTATTTGTTTCCGATGATTGTAAAGCGGTCGTCGGAACGATCAACCTGGATTATCGCAGCTTGTATCATCATTTCGAATGCGCTACCTATATGTATAAGACAAAATGCATTGAAGACATTGAAAAAGATTTTGAAAACACATTGGAAATGTGTCATCTAGTAACGATGGAAGATGTAAACAGCCTCGGACTGCTGCCACGATTTGTTGGACGCGTGGGCCGTTTGATTGCACCTATGTTATAAAAGGGTATCTTGAGTAGATACCCATTTATTATAGATATTCGTCTTCCTGCTCATCTGTATTTTCTTCAAGTGGAGGCTCCATCTGGAAGATTGGTTTGATATTGAAGTAGATCAGGAAGTATCGCAGCAGATCCAGGATGATAAAGAAGATATAGGCCCGGAGCGGATATGAAATGTTATCAGAGCGTATGTAACCGATAAAGACGGGCAGATATAACGCAATACGTATAACTTCACTGGCTATACAGCCGTAGACAACCATCTTGGATTTTGGGTTGTTGTAGTAAAGAAAGAAGACGGCCAAGGTCCAGACCAGTGCTGAAACCATACAGGCGATGAACATGTCGCGTATCGCAAATACATGTTCAAAGTCAAAACTGGCAAATAAACTGTTGAAAACCTGAATGACGATCGGAAAGACCATCATGCTTCCGTAAATGCACAATCCCAGGCGTTTAGCCACTTTCTGATATGACCATCGTTCTTCGAATACATCCATGATCTCTTCCTGGCTTTCTTGTTCATAGGCCAGGTTGCTGTTGGGCAGGATGGTTGGCTTCGGGTTGGCTTTGCGACGGGCCTCTTCCATATCTTTTCGGAAATGGGCATCTTCGTATTCGCCTTCCTCATCTACTTCGACAATATGATCGAATAAGACCTTGGCGCTTGGATTCTTATGCAGATAGATCCCGTATTCATACAATACATATAGCTTTACCAGCATAGCCAGGCCTAACACAATAAAGGATAATAAATGGCCTGTGTCATCCATGGCAGAACGTACAGGCACATATAGGCATGCCGCCGATCCCAGAAAGGCGATCCAGAACAAAAAGCGGTAAAATTTAGAACCGGTGGTGATCATCATCATCAGTACAGCGAAGATCCCTAACTGTAAAACGATCATTCCCATCAACAAGACAGAAAAGCTTCCACTGTTAACAATCAGAAAAGGATGATTCATAGCCAGGTAGACACCGATACAGTAGGCTACCAGAAACAGGTAAGTAAATATGGTCCGTGTGATCACACGGCGTTTTGATTTGCGAAACAAGATGGCATCTTGTGATTTGACATTATTCATAAAAAACTCAGCGATCGTAAGCCCACTCTTCTTGTAGGATGAGGGGACGGCGCTTTCTCCTTTCTTAGCCTTGCTCAACTATATACTTTTCTAAGGCTGCTGATGAAGCATTGCCAATATTACCAGCAAAATATTTGTCTGTCCAGAAACAATGTTTCTTCTGGTCCTGCTTAGAGATACGTTTTGTATCACATCCACTATGGTTGCGCAAAGTAGTCTATAGTATGTTTTCATAGACATCGATACCAATTCTTCAGAAATATAGTTGCTCCCGTTGTATATTTATTAAATCTTTTCTATACTATTGTATAGTGAAACTTAAAAAGGAAAGAGTCACTATGCAGTTGACGGTTATGGCATAGATACAGGTCACAGTTTGCCTTGACAGGCGGATCGTTGACAAAAATAGTATACCATAAACAAAAAAGATGGAGGAATCAATGAACCAAGAATCAATGGAAATTGTCCGAAAGGTACAAAAAGAGAATCTGGCGTGTGCCATGAAAAGCGGTACACTGCCGGTATTGGCAACGCCACAGATGATTGCCTGGATGGAGGAGGCTGCCTGCTTGTGTCTGGATCTTCCGGAAGGGCAGACCAGCGTAGGGATCCGAATGAATGTTAGTCATGATGCTCCGAGTGCGCTGGGAGCTGAAATACGTATACAAGCTCGTCTTATTTCTGTAGAGGGCCGTAAAATTGAATATGAGGTAAGCGCTTATGACGGAACAAAATGTATCGGAAAAGGAACGCATGTACGGTTTGTCGTTGATCAAGAAAAGTTCCTGGCGCGA